>JACCDS011823664.1_pt1 | contig 94801 bp, 84 predicted proteins | sample 7446441 | NCBI WGS metagenome assembly JACCDS01 (sample SAMN15323445, study PRJNA562643) | freshwater metagenome | isolation source: river surface water | place: USA:Blue River Watershed | collected 2017-08-17
CCGCAATTGTGACGTATTTGATCTCTAAATACTCATCAATTCCGTATTTTGACCCCTCACGGCCCAATCCGGACTGCTTAACCCCGCCGAATGGCGCGACTTCATTAGAAAAGTTGCCCGTATTGACCGAGACCATGCCGGCCTCGAGTGCCTCGGCGACACGGAAAATGCGACCGACATCGCGGGAATAAAAGTAGGCAGCCAGGCCGAACTCAGTGTTGTTCGCCATTGCTACAACCTCCTCTTCCGTCTCAAACCGGAATAAGGGCGCGACCGGACCAAAGGTCTCTTCGCGAGAAACCAGCATGTCGGAGGTCACATCAGCAAGGACGGTCGGCTGGTAAAACAGCCCGCCAAGGCTATGCGGGGCACCCCCCACCAGAACCCGGGCACCGCTAGAGACCGCGTTCGAGACATGGGACTGGACTTTTTCCAAGGCGGCAGCCTCGATCAGCGGACCAACCTGAACCCCAGACTGGGTTCCCGGGCCGACTCGAAGCTGGGCCACCTTTGCTGCAAGCTTTTGAGCGAATTCATCGTAAACGCCTGACTGCACATAAAGCCGATTTGCACAGACACAAGTCTGTCCAGCGTTGCGATACTTCGACGCCATGGCCCCCTCCACCGCCGCGTCAATATCCGCGTCATCGAAAACAATAAATGGGGCATTGCCACCGAGTTCCAGCGAGAGTTTCTTGATGGTGTCGGCTGACTGACGTAACAAGATTCGACCGACTTCGGTCGAACCCGTAAACGATAACTTGCGAATACGAGGGTCCTCACAGAGGACTTTGCCAATCTCTGGCGCAGACTGAGCATCTCCAACGACCACATTAAACACCCCCGCAGGAATGCCCGCTTTGGTCGCAAGATCAGCAAGCGCAAGCGCCGTCATTGGTGTTGCCTCTGCGGGCTTTACAATAACCGTGCACCCCGCAGCGAGAGCGGGCGCACACTTCCTGGTAATCATGGCGAGAGGAAAATTCCATGGCGTAATCGCAGCGGCCACGCCTATTGGCTCTTTCATGACCAACAACTTACGCCCAGGAACCGGTGAGGGGATCACATCCCCATAAACGCGTCGCGCTTCCTCAGCAAACCATTCCACGAAAGAGGCGCCATAGAACACCTCGCCTTTTGCTTCTGCCAACGGCTTTCCCTGCTCGCTGGTCATCAATAACGCAAGGGCATCGGCATGTTCCAGAATTAAGGCATTCCATGCCTTGAGCTTGAGACTTCGTTCACGAGAGGTCATAGCACGCCACGCCGGCAAGGCTGCCTCTGCTGCGGCAACCGCAGCCAGTGCATCGGCACGGCCCATGTTGGCCACCATCGCAATCGTTTCACCCGTAGCCGGATTGGTCACGGGGAACTCACGGCCAGACTGGGCGCTAACCCAATTGCCATCGATGAATCCCTGTGTGAATCGCAAGACGTCTGTCATGAACCTCTCGACTATTTCATCGTCGGCATCACAAACTCGGCGCCGGCACGAATGCCTTTTGGCCAACGCTGTGTCACTGCCTTGTAGCGGGTATAGAAACGAACCCCTTCAGGGCCATGCATGTGATGGTCACCGAACAAAGAATCCTTCCAGCCACCAAACGAGTGGAACGCCATAGGCACTGGAATAGGAACGTTAATCCCAATCATGCCCACCTGAATGCGCGAGGCAAACTCGCGTGCGCTATCCCCATCGCGGGTAAACAGGGCAACACCATTTGCAAAGGCGTGTCCGTGAATCAGATTCACTGCAGACTCAAAATCAGGCACACGGACCACGCTTAACACGGGCCCGAAAATCTCTTCCTTGTAAATCGTCATGTTGGGCTCAACGTGATCAAAAAGACACGGACCAATATAAAAGCCCTGCTCCGCACCCGAGACCTGTAGACCGCGGCCATCCACGACAAGACGTGCACCCTCTGCAACACCGGTGTCCACATAACCGCGAACTTTTACAAGATGCGCTTTCGTCACGAGCGGACCCATTTCTGCGCCCTTCTGGTCCCCAGGCAGCACACGAATCGCACGCGCTTTTTCTGCAATCTTCGCCACTAGCTGATCGGCGACACTCCCCACTGCTACCGCCACAGAGATCGCCATACAACGCTCACCTGCGGACCCATAGGCTGCGCCGATTAAGGCATCAACAGCCTGATCAAGATCAGCATCCGGCATCACGACAAGATGGTTCTTGGCCCCGCCTAAGGCCTGAACACGCTTACCGTGTTGATTGGCGATGTCATGGATATATTTCGCAATCGGCGTGGAGCCCACAAAACTCACCGCACTCACTGAGGGGTGCGTGATCAACGCATCCACAGACTCCTTGTCTCCCTGGACTACGTTAAAGACGCCATCAGGAAGACCGCAGGCCTTCAGGCCCTGCGCCACCATGAGTGACGGCGAAGCATCGCGCTCAGACGGTTTCAAGACAAAAGTGTTGCCGCAGGCAATCGCCACGGGATACATCCACATCGGTACCATGACAGGAAAGTTAAACGGTGTGATCCCAACGCAGACACCGACCGGTTGACGCAGGCTCCAGGCATCGATGCCACTTCCGACCTGCTCGGTATATTCACCTTTTAAGAGATGCGGAATCCCGCAGGCAAACTCCACCACTTCGAGCCCCCGCTGCACCTCACCGCGGGCATCATCTAACGTCTTGCCATGTTCAGCAGTAATGGCGCGCGCGAGGTCGTCTGCATGTCGTTCAACCCATTCTTTAAACGCGAACATGACACGTGCACGTTTAATGGGCGGCGTTGCGGCCCATCCAGACAAGGCCTCGGCAGCCACTGTAATTGCACGTTCAGTTTCCGTCTTAGAAGACAGCGCAATCTGTCGGGCGATCTGACCGGTCGCGGGGTTATAAATGGGCGCCAGTCGACTTGACGGCGACACGCGATGTTCACCGGCAATCCAGTTGCCCAGAACGGGCTCTTGTAACGCATTAAACAACTGAGCGGACTGTTGCATCAGAACATCTCCAAAGTGCCATAGGCCATTCTCGCAATCAGAACGACCAGCAAGATTAAGAAAAATCGACGGACAAACTGACTGCCTTTAGTAACTGCTAAATGGGTCCCGACAAAAGCCCCCGCCACGTTGGAGACTGCCATCGCTAAAGCGGCCAGGAGAAAAAACTCTCCTGCAGGGAGAAAGAACGCAAGCGCTGCAAGATTGGTCATCAGATTCACCATCTTGCTCGATGCAGACGCATGCAGGAAATCATAACCAAAGAAACGCACGAAAATGAAAATTAAAAACGCACCAGTCCCTGGTCCAAAAAAGCCATCATAAAACCCTAGCAGTGCGCCCGTTGCAAAGCCTGCGAGTCGCGCCTTTGTGACCGAAAAACGTGGGTCATGAACCGATCCAAGCTCCTTTTTTCGAAAAGTCGCTATTGCCACCACAATCAAGAGCACCAAGACCAAGGGCTGCGCGAGTTCCCGGGGCAAAAGGCTCACGGCCGCAGCGCCAAGCCAACCGAAGATCGCCGCGCCAATCAATGCAGGTAACAGGGCGTCCCATGACAGCTTCACCGCACGCACGTAACGCGTGGCTGCAATAAACGTCCCAGAAATTGCAGCAATCTTGTTCGTACCAAAAAGACTCGCTGCGCTGCCCTGGGGCACAAGCGTAAACAGGGCTGGCACCTGAACAAGACCCCCGCCGCCAACAATCGCATCAACAAAGCCCGCAACAAACGCAAAGGCTGCCAACAAAAACAGCACCCAGCCTGTTGGGCCGCCAGCCTCTCCCAGGCTCAGAATCTCAGAAATCATGGAACCTCTATGTAGATCATTAGGCGCAAGGCTATCCAAGCCTTGTTAGCATGACGCTATGAAACCGCTGATTGTGACATCCGGAGATCCCGCGGGCATTGGCCCAGAAATCGTACTTAAGGCATCCCGCCAATGGCTGGACATGGGTCACAACCAACGCCCCCTGTTAATCACGGGGGACCCAGAATGGTTTCACTCTTTATCCAAAGAAATTGATATTTCCACCAAAAAAATAGAATTCATTCCTGTCAAATGGGAAAAAGACTCAATTAATTTAGGAAAAGTGGGAAAATCTGCTGGACAAGCTGGTTTCGAGTCCATTCGTGCCGCTGTCTCTCTGTGCATGAAGGGGGAGGCCGCCGGGATGGTCACAGCGCCCATCCATAAAGAATCGTTAGCCCTTGCTGGACATCCTTGGCCCGGCCACACGGAAATGCTTGCCGAACTTGCGAGCCCCTCCGCCCCGCCTGCCGTCCGAATGATGTTGGTCAACCCTGATCTTCGAGTGGTACTGAATAGCGTGCACGTTGCGCTGAAAGACATGATCGATGGGCTCACGAGCGAAGGGCTCACCCAGACGATCGTGCTGGCCCATACGGCCTGCCAGCAACTTGGCGTGACGCGCCCACGAATTGCCGTCGCAGGGCTTAACCCCCATGCGGGGGAGTCGGGTCTATTCGGCCGAGAGGAAATCGACATCATCAGTCCCGCCATCCTTCGCGCGCAGCAACTTGGACTAAATGTCTCTGGTCCATGGCCAGGCGACACCATCTTTATGCGGGCACGGGGTCATCGCGAATTTGATGTCGTCATTGCCCAGTACCACGACCAGGGGCTGATCCCCATCAAATACCTTGGGCTCGATCAAGGGGTGAATATCACCCTTGGGTTGCCGTTTATTCGGACCAGTGTCGATCACGGGACCGCATTTGATCTAGTTGGTAAACAGACTGCAGATCCCCGTTCGCTGCTGGCCGCGATTGCGCTTGCTGATCGATTTGCGAGCCAGAACGAACACCCCGCCCAACGGCCCATTAACCATTGACATGCCGGCCGACCTTCTTGCCATCTGTGTTGGACAGGTAAAGCCACTGATCATGCGGGATTCACATGATGAACGTCTGCTCAGCCAAGAGTACTCCGCCATCGTCAAATCACCCATCAGTGATCCGTCGCAGCAGACGCCTGCGGAGGTGCAATGCAATCCGCTTGGGATTGAAGGCGACGAACAGGCAGATCTTTCTGTTCACGGTGGAATTGATCAGGCGGTCTACTGTTATCCATCGGAACATTACACGCAGTGGCAGAGGCACCTTACCTGGCTTGAGAACAGCGCACAGATTCCTCTTGGTCTTGTTGGCGAAAACCTGTGCACTCGGGGGATCACCGAGGAACAAATCTTTATCGGAGATCAGATTCAGATTGGGGAAAGCTGTCGGCTCATGGTCACCCGGCCGCGAATCCCCTGTTCGAAATTTAATGCACGCATGCGATCTAATCAGGCAGTCAAAATCATGGTGCAACAGGGCTTATCCGGATGGTATTGCCGCGTTTTGACGCCGGGAAAAATAAAAACCGGAGACCCCTTAACGGTGATCCCCGGTTCTCAGGAGACAACAATACGCGCGTCGTTTGAGGCACTAGGCCGCAAGGCGCTCCTGTAGGCGCGCCTCCAGCGTAACCTTCGTCTGTGCCAACGCGGGTGGTAGTCCGTGGTTTAACTTATCAAACAATTCCGCATGCAGTGCGAATTCGTCTTTCCATGCTGTTGCATCAATCGAGGCAATCTTTAGATATTGATCCTGAGTAAACGCCAGGCCTGTCCAGTCGATATCGTCATAGCTGGGCGTTACGCCAAACACATGCTCGACACCCTTGGCCTGGCCTTCAATTCGCTGCAACATCCACTTCAGCACACGGGCATTTTCACCAAACCCAGGCCAGACAAATCGACCAGACTCATCGGTTCTAAACCAGTTCACACAAAAGATCTTTGGCAAAGACGCGCCTGACGATTTCAGCTTTTCGCCAAGAGACAGCCAATGGCCGAAGTAATCTGCCATGTTGTAGCCACAGAACGGAAGCATCGCAAAAGGATCACGACGAACAACACCCTGCTGTCCAGCGGCAGCAGCAGTCGTCTCGGAACCCATGGTTGCCGCCATATACACACCTTCAACCCAGTTACGGGCCTCGGTCACAAGCGGCACCGTGGTCGAGCGACGACCACCAAAAATAAACGCATCGATCGCAACGCCTGCAGGATCGTCCCAGGCGGAATCAATTACAGGATTCTGTGTCGCGGCAACTGTAAACCGTGCATTCGGATGTGCAGCCTTAAGGCCTTCAGCTTTTGCCTGCTCAGGAGTCCAGTCTTTTCCTTGCCAGTCAATCAAGTGTGCGGGTGGCGTTTCTGTCATCCCCTCCCACCAGACATCACCGTCGTCTGTTAACGCAACATTGGTAAAAATAACGTTTTCTTTCAACGAGGCCATACAGTTGTAATTGGTTTTCTCATTCGTGCCCGGGGCAACACCAAAGTACCCGGCCTCTGGGTTAATCGCACGCAGGCGGCCCTGGGCATCCGGTTTGATCCAGGCAATGTCATCACCAATCGTTGTGATCTTCCAGCCGCCGCTATCAAGGCCCTTCGGCGGGATCAACATCGCAAAGTTAGTCTTACCGCAGGCCGAAGGAAACGCCGCTGCAACGTGATACTTCTTCCCCCACGGGGCCTGTACACCAAGAATCAACATGTGTTCCGCAAGCCAGCCCGGGGAAGGTCCTAAAGCGGCCTGACGGCCCATCGTCGAAGCGATACGTAAGGCAAAACACTTCTTGCCTAACAACGCATTGCCGCCATAACCTGAGCCGTACGACCAGATCTCCTGAGTCTCAGGGAAATGAACGATGTATTTCGTAGGATTACAAGGCCAGGCGACATCTTTTTCATTGTTGGCTAAAGGCTTGCCGACCGTGTGTAAGCAAGGAACAAAAAACCCTTGCTCTCCCAAGACGTCGTAGACCGCCCTTCCCATCCGGGTCATCAGACGCATGTTCACCACGACGTAAGGCGAGTCTGATAACTCAACACCGATGTGGGCGATCGGGGAACCGAGTGGGCCCATTGAGAACGGAATCACATACATCGTGCGCCCTGCCATACAGCCATCGAAAAGCCCGTCTAACGTCTGGCGCATCTCTTGTGGATCAATCCAGTTGTTCGTTGGACCAGCATCTTCACGTCGCTGGGAACAGATATATGTCCGATCTTCGACCCGGGCCACATCGGAAGGGTCAGACCAGGCAAGATAAGAATTAGGGCGCTTTGCAGGGTTTAATTTTTTCAGTGTTCCCGCTGCAACCATCTCTTGACAGAGCCGATCAGACTCTTCTGCAGAGCCATCACACCAGACCACACGTGCTGGTTTAGTCTTTTCCGCAACGCTTTTGACCCAGTTAATTAAGCCCTGATGACGAACAAAACTCGGGGGAGAAATCTGCACCATGCGCTCGCTCACTTGAAACTTATTAGAATGCTTGAAGTTTACCATCGCCCCCTAGACGCTATGACCTCAACACCATCCCTGGTTTTCCTGACCTGCGGCGGAACAATTGAAAAAATATATCAACCCAATACAGGTCAACTGACATTTGATCAGTCTCACATTTCAGAATGGGTCAGGCAATTTCGAATTGCACAACCTATTGCCGTAGAAGTGATCATGCTGATCGACAGCCTGGAGATGACGGACAGTCATCGTGAGACCCTGGCCAAGGCTGTCGCAGCATCCCCCGGATATCAGATCGTGATTCTTCACGGCACTGACACGATGGTTGAGAGTGCAAAGCAGGTTATGCTGCAATGCAGAGACGATCAGACGATTGTCTTTACAGGGGCAATGGTTCCCGCAAGCCAACAGAAATCTGACGCTTTTTTCAACATTGGACTCGCTACCGGGGCAGCACAGACCCTACCGCCTGGAGTCTACATTGCGATGAGCGGCCAGATCTTTCCTGCGGATGGGGTCCAAAAGAACAAATCGCTTGGTCGTTTTGAATCGACCGAGTCAGAAAACGGCACGCTTCGAATCACGAAACGAAAACAGACTGGCGGTTTCCGTTAAGGTTTGTACAGCGTTATTTTCCGATACAAAACCGGCCGAAGATCTCCCCAAGCAGATCGTCAGACGAAAACTCTCCGGTGATCTCCGCAAGTGACCGCTGTGCAAGTCGCAATGACTCTGCCAAGAGCTCTAACTGAGCGTCCCCCAGTGTCGTTGCCGCTGCCTCTAGGGCCTGCTGACATGCGGCAAGTGCCTGCAAATGTCTTGCGCGCGCCGAAAACACCCCGGATGAGGCGTCACCGCTCCAACCGGCGAGATCCAATAATGCCCGCCGTAACGCTATAAGACCGCGCCCTGTTTTCGCTGAGACAGTGATAACTTGGTGGTTCACGTCCGTGTCGACAGGTGCTCCTTGCTCCGGCAAAAGATCCGTTTTATTCACAACACGAATAACTGCCCGAGCTGCGGGGGCGCGGGCGATCACATCGTTTTCAAGCGCCTGATCAGAGGGAATCTGACCACTTGCATCGCTTAGCAACAACACCGCCTGCGCCTCTTCGATCGCCCGCCAGGTTCTTTCGATCCCAAGTTTTTCTACTGGATCGTCTGTGACCCGAAGACCTGCGGTATCAATGATATGCATTGGCACACCGTCGATAGAAATCTCTTGGATGATCCGATCTCGCGTCGTGCCTGCGATATCAGTCACCAACGCCACATCTTGCTCCGCAAGCGCATTCAATAAGGACGACTTCCCAACATTAGGCGCACCCACGAGAACAACACGAAGCCCCTCTCGAAGCACCGCCCCTCGTCCGGCAGCGGCCGTGATCTCCGATAGCTGTTCCGTAAGACGAACCAATCGATCGGCAACGTTTTCTCTGGCAATGAAGTCGATGTCTTCTTCGGGAAAATCTAAACAAGCCTCGACACGCATCTGCAGATCAATCAGTCCATCACGTAACACAGTAATTCTCTGACTGAACTGCCCCTGCAATGACGCAACCGCACTGCGCGCTGCTTGCGCAGAGCCCGCATCAATCAGATCAGCCACCGCTTCTGCCTGAGTAAGATCGAGCTTGTCATTGAGAAATGCACGCTGAGTAAACTCACCAGGGCGAGCTAAACGAATCACAGAATGGTTTGATTGCGCAGCAGTGCCAACAGAAAGACAACGAGACAACAGCAGCCCAAGCACCCCGGGCCCACCGTGTCCCTGGAGCTCTAAGACATCTTCACCCGTGTAGGAGTGTGGACCGGGGAAAAATATTGCAAGCCCATCGTCAATCGGGGCGCCCTGATCATCTAGGAAAGGAAGATGAGTTGCCTGACGCGGGTGTAATTCTCGACCGCATAGCGCCATCATGACCATTCGAGAAGCGGGTCCCGATACTCGAATGACGCCAATTGCACCCCGGCCAGGCGCTGTTGCAATCGCAACAATCGAATCCATGCCGGGGACTAATTGTTTACGCCATTAACATCCGCTTACCGATGCGAAGCGGTTATCTTTTCAATTTGCTTCATGACGTACCACTGCTGAGCAATTGACAGTACGTTATTCACCAGCCAGTAGAGTACAAGACCCGCCGGGAAGAAAAAGAAAAAGACGGAGAAAACAATCGGCATGGCCATCATGACCTTTGCCTGAATCGGATCCGGTGGGGGAGGATTCAGTTTGGTCTGAATGAACATCGTAATCGCCATCACGATTGGCAGAATGTAATACGGGTCAGGCGTGGAAAGATCGGTAATCCATCCCAACCAGGGTGCATTACGCATCTCCACACTTGCCAGCAACACCCAATAGAGCGCAATAAACACAGGGATCTGAATCAGGATCGGCAGACAGCCCCCGAGCGGATTAATCTTTTCTGTCTTATAGAGCTCCATCATGGCCTGGTTGAGCTTGGCTTTGTCATTGGCATAGACCTCACGAAGCTTCATTAGTCGTGGCGTGACGGCTTTCATCTTCGCCATGGACTTATAACTTGCAGCCGACAGCGGATAGAAAATCAGCTTAATGATGACCGTCAACAACACAATCGCCCATCCCCAGTTAGCAACAACGTCATACAGCTTTTCCAACAGCCAATAAATAGGCTTTGCTAAGAAAGTCAGCCAGCCGTAGTCCACTACTAGTTCTAACCCAGGGGCCAGTTTTTCAAGTGTGTCTTGTAGCTGGGGACCTGCAAACAAAATGGCTTCATGCGTCTGTTGGGCACCGGGTGCAATGACGGGAAGCGTCTGAATCATCCCAACGCTATAAAGGTTGTTTTCAATGCGGCGGGTATAGAACTCACGGGGGGCTTCATTCTTGGGAACCCAGGCACTCACAAAGTAGTGCTGCACGATTCCCAGCCAGCCATCACTTGCGTTTTTGACGTGGCTCGCTTTGTTTTTCTCAATGTCGCTAAAGTCGATCTTTTGAAACTTGCCTTCATTGGTGTAGATCGCAGGGCCAATAAACGTCTGATAAAACTGACTCTCTCCGGGGGGGCGATTGCCATCCCGCATCAGCTGCAAATAGACCATCGGGTTGACAGGATCCGCACCGGTGTTTTGAACGGTATGCGCAACCCGAACCACAAACCCCGTCTCGTCAATCGAGTAGGTTTTCGTAAGCTTGACGCCACCAGCCTCTGCAACAACCGCCAAATGTCGTTCGAGATCAAGTCCTTCGCGAAGGGGGGCTTTTCTAAATACCGTCGTGTGATTGGGGTAAGCAATCTGTTGCGCAGAACTTCCTACAAGTCCTGACTGCGCCTCATATCGTCTCTGGCTATTCTGATCAAATAAGACAACTCGATTGCCCTCATAGGCATCGGATGCTTGGTTTAACAACACCGCTTTCACAATCTTGCCGCCCAAGGAATCAATTTCTAATGTCAGTTCTTTATTTTTTAGAACAAATTTCTCTCCGGGTGCTGTTGACCCAGCAGCCATAGGAGCAGTCGCTGTAGCGGTTGGCATCGGAACAGCGGCTTTTGTTGCTGATGTGACAGCCGCAACAGGAGGGCCATCTTTCGGAAGTGGGACAGCGTTTGTATTTGACGCTGCTGTAGGTGTGGTCGAAGACCCTGCCACCGGTTGTGTTGTGGGGGTCTGTGGTCCAAACATGGACCCCTGGCCCGTGTGACGCATGTAAGCGTCCCACAGCATCAATAAAGAGATCGAAAACACCACCCACAAAATGGCACGACGAGTATCCATAAGACCTAATCCGAAGAAGAAAGAGATTGAGATGACGCTCGGGATGCCCGACTATCCAGAACCTCTGGAACTGGGTCAAGTCCTCCCTGGCACCACGGGTGACAACGGCCAAGACGTTTCGCAGTCAGCCAGCCCCCTGAAAACAGACCATGGCGATCGATTGCCTCAATCGCGTAATCAGAACAATGCGGCAAAAACCGACACCGCGGGCCAAGTATGGGACGAATGGTCCATTGATAAAGACGCACAAGACCCATTCCCAGTCTGGCCGCTAATCGGGAAAAGGAATACAACACCGTCTGAAGGCTCACGTTATTCGCCTTTCCTTCAATGTTGTTAGTCCTTTTTGGAACACCTGGTGTAACGCTTCCCTTGCCTGACGTTTTCCTTGTTGATGCCAGTCTGGCATTGGAAACGCGGTATTGACTCGAACAACAAAAGCCGCTGTCGGTGATTCATTCGTCTTCATTGTTCGAATGATCTCTCTCGACCAACGTTTAATCTGGTTGCGCTGTACTGCGCGACGAACCAACTTTTTCGGCAGAACAAACCCGAGGCGATCGATCTGATCAGAAGGAATCGTATAGACCGAAAACCCACCGGAACGCGATAACGGTCTTGTCATTAGCGCCCGCTTGAACGCCTCCGGTGTCTGCAAGCGACCAACCCGCTTGCTCATTTCAGGAAAACCTGTGCGAAACCCGGCGATTAGACAGCCAGACGTTTGCGACCCTTTGCACGACGGGCACGGATAACGGCGCGACCGCTACGGGTCTTCATTCGAACGAGAAAGCCATGGGTCCGTTTACGACGAACCACGGAGGGCTGAAAAGTACGTTTCATGATTACATCCCTAACTTAATAGAAAATTTCCAAAGGAACCTGACAGTATACGGTTTTTCTTAGCCAACAAGACTTCTCAGGGCAAACCACGCCTGTGGATAACTCTGGATCTCAGTTAAAATTCGAGCCATGGAATCCTTATGGCAAGACTGTCTTTTGCACTTTGAGCGAGAGCTCCCAAACCAACAGTTTCAGACCTGGTTTAAGCCCCTGGAGCTGCTTCGAATCGACCATATGGACCAGAGCAGCCGTGTCGTGCTTGGGGCGCCAACCCGGTTCAAGCAAAACTGGGCAAAAAACCAGTTTTTCACCCCTTTAAGCGCCTGGTGGTCTCAGACCCTTGGCACCCCCGTTGAACTGGAAATTGAAGTGTTCCCTGGCCAAGAAACAGAGCCACACACTGTTGATACCAATCCTGTCCGGACAAATCAAACGACAGATCCTGAATCCCGCCAAGGAAACGACACCACCACAAAAGAAAACATTTCTGGTCAACAACAAAGCCGTCTTACATCAAGCTGGACCTTCGACACCTTTGTGCCAGGAAAAGCAAATCAATTGGCGAGAGCGGCCGCTCTCCAGGTCGCCGAGAATCCCGGAAAAGGCTACAACCCGCTTTTTCTCTATGGCGGCGTTGGGCTTGGTAAAAGTCACCTTATTCATGCGGTAGGCAATAACCTTTTTGCGAGAAACCGGAGCGCACGAGTCCGGTACATTCACGCCGAAGCCTATGTCAGTGACGTCGTCAAGGCCTATCAGCGCAAATCCTTCGATGAATTCAAACGGTATTACCACTCTCTCGATCTACTCCTCATCGATGACATCCAGTTCTTTGCAGGAAAGCAGCGAACCCAGGAAGAGTTCTTTTACGCTTTCGAAGCACTGATTGCCGCTCAGAAACAGATCATCATTACGAGTGACACTTATCCGACCGAATTGGGGGAAATTAACCCACGATTGGTGACCCGATTTGCCTCAGGGCTGACAGTGGCGATTGAACCACCAGAGCTCGAGATGCGAGTCGCGATCTTAATGAAAAAAGCAGAACAAGAAAATTTTCACATTGGTGAAGAAGAAGCTTTTTTTATCGCTAAACAACTTCGATCCAATGTTCGCGAGCTAGAAGGTGCCTTAAAGAAGATCATTGCCTATTGTGATTTCCACAATACAACTGCCAGTCTTGAAACAGTCAAAGAAGCTCTTCGAGACCTGCTCTCCATTCAAAAAACACTTATCTCAGTGGAGAATATTCAGAAGTCTGTTGCCGACTTTTACAACATTAAAGTCGCCGACATGTATAGCAAACGTCGGCCAGCCAACATCGCAATGCCAAGACAAATTGCCATGTATCTGGCAAAGGAGCTAACCCAAAAGAGTTTCCCAGAAATTGGAGACTTGTTCGGTGGCCGAGATCACACCACAGTCCTACACGCTGTCAAAAAGATCACTGAACAACGTGGTCGTAACGCAGAACTGAATCACCAGCTTCATATTCTTGAACAACAACTAAAGGGATAAGCTGTGGATAAATCTTTACGCCGATTGCATAACTTAGCCCCAGCAAACGACCAACTCTTAGTTCCCCACAGCCCACATAGACTCTTAGAAAGTTACCCACAGCGTTATCCGCACGTCAGCAGGCTTACCTCTAGGACAGTTTCGACTCTTATCCACAGAATTGGCTGTGCTTAACTACCACTACTAATTTACAAATATAACCATCATGATACTGATCAAAGCACAACGAGACGCCTTATTAAAACCGCTTCAGACCGTTACAGGTATAGTCGAGCGGCGACACACACTTCCTATTCTTTCCAACGTCTTAATCAACAAATCGGCGAGCCATGTCTCCTTTTGTTCGACTGATATTGAAATGCAGATCAAAACTCAGGCAGACATGGGACTTGGTGCAGACAATTGTTCTACAACAGTTGCTGCAAGAAAACTTCTCGATATTTTGCGAGCGCTACCTGAGCAGCAAGAGATCACTATGTCTTATGCCAACAAGAAACTGGTTCTTGCACAAGGTAAATCGAAATTCACTTTACAGACATTAGCAGCCGAAGAATTTCCTACCGTTGCTCCAGCCGACCAATACCCAGCAAAAGTTGTCCTTAATCAGAAATCATTGAAGCATTTGTTACACCTAGTGCACTTTGCAATGGCGCAACAGGACATCCGGTATTACCTAAATGGGCTACTTTTAGTCATCGATCAAGATAGCTTAAAAGCTGTTGCAACCGATGGACATCGTCTGGCGTTTGCCGCTGTTAAAGCGACGGATGACGGTGTTCAGATTGATCTAAAAGGGGATCGACAGGAAGTCATTATTCCTCGTAAAGCTGTTCTTGAATTACAGCGATTGCTAAACGATAGTGATGACTCGGTCACCATTGAGTTTGCTACGAATCAAGCCCGTTTTGGCTTTGGTCAGATTGAGCTCTTATCAAAACTTATTGAAGGCAAGTTTCCAGATTATCAACGCGTAATCCCGTCTGGACATTCAAAACATTTCACCATTGACCGAGATGTCTTTTTAGGTGCGCTTCAACGTGCAGCAATTTTGACGACGGATAAATTCAAAGGGGTTAGGTTGACACTTGCTTCAGGCTGTCTCCGGGTGTCGTCAACAAATGCGGAACAAGAAGAGGCCTCTGAAGAACTTGAAGTGACTTATCAGGGTGATTCGGTCGATATCGGGTTTAACGTTCAATATCTGTTGGACGTGCTCTCTAATCTTAAAAACAAAACTGTTCAGATTGCCTTACAAGATCCCAATGCGAGTGCGTTATTGACTACTCCAGAAGATCCTGAATTTAAGTATGTTGTGATGCCGATGCGTATCTAACTGGCCCTTTGTTACCCCTGAATTAAACCAATAAGAGAAGTAAAAAAGATGACACAAGAAGACAACAAAGACCAAGGCCAGGACTACGGTGCATCCTCTATTAAGATGCTGAAGGGCCTAGAGGCGGTCCGTAAACGCCCTGGGATGTACATCGGTGACACCCATGATGGCACAGGACTTCACCACATGGTGTTTGAAGTCGTCGATAACGCAATTGATGAAGCTCTTGCAGGCCATTGCGACGATATTGTTGTCACTATTCACACGGATAACTCCATTTCCGTAACGGACAATGGTCGAGGTATCCCTACAGATATCCACAAAGACGATGAATTTAGTCGGTCAGCGGCAGAAATCGTGATGACAGAATTGCACGCTGGAGGAAAATTTGACCAGAACAGTTACAAAGTGTCAGGCGGATTGCACGGTGTAGGTGTATCGGTCGTCAATGCCTTGTCAGACTGGTTAAGACTGACGATTCGTCGTGATGGAAAAACTCATTCGATGGAGTTCAAAGCAGGTGAGCGTGTAGCACCCCTTGCCGTTGTCGGGTCTACGGATCGTCGTGGCACAGAAGTTCATTTCCTAGCGAGTGCCGAGATTTTTGGTCAGGTGAACTTTCACTTTGACATCCTTGCAAAAAGACTTCGTGAGCTAAGTTTTCTTAACAATGGCGTCAAGATTAGGCTGATTGATCAACGGGAAGCAAAAGAAGAAAACTTTGCCTATTCAGGCGGGGTGCTTGGATTTGTTCAGTATATTAACCGAGCGAAGAGTACCCTTCATTCCACTCCGTTTTATGTCTCTGGCGAAAAAGACAATGTATCAGTAGAGGCCTCACTTCAATGGAACGACAGTTACAACGAAAACGTTCTTTGTTTTACCAATAACATTCCGCAACGTGACGGTGGCACCCATCTAACAGGTCTTCGCGCTGCAATGACTCGGGTGTTAAACAAATACATTTCTGAGTCTGATCTGGCCAAAAAAGCAAAAGTCGACACAAGCGGTGACGACATGCGTGAGGGGCTAACCTGTGTCCTTTCGGTCAAAGTTCCCGAGCCAAAGTTCTCATCTCAGACAAAAGATAAACTGGTCTCAAGCGAAGTTCGCCAGCCTGTTGAAGATGTTATTGGCAAAGCATTAGAAGAATTTCTTTTAGAGCACCCCAACGAAGCAAAAATTATTTGCGGCAAGATTGTTGAAGCAGCAAGAGCACGGGAGGCTGCTAGAAAGGCACGTGAACTGACACGTCGTAAAGGCGTTCTCGATTCTTTTGGTTTATCCGGAAAACTTGCGGACTGCCAAGAACGTGACCCAGCAAAAGCAGAGCTTTATCTTGTTGAGGGAGATTCTGCAGGCGGCTCAGCGAAACAAGGCCGGGACCGAAAATTTCAGGCCATTTTGCCGCTTAAGGGAAAAATCCTTAACGTTGAAAAAGCCCGTTTCGATAAGTTAATTGCCTCTCAGGAAATCGTCACCCTGATTCAAACGTTGGGTACCGGGATCGGAAAAGAAGACTACAACCCCGAAAAATTACGGTATCACCGCATCATTATCATGACGGACGCGGATGTGGACGGTTCACATATCCGTACGCTATTGCTGACCTTCTTTTATCGCCAGATGCCCGAGCTGATCGAACGCGGTTATGTCTATATTGCTCAGCCGCCGCTCTATAAAGTGAAACATGGCAAAGAAGAGCGTTACATAAAAGACGACACCGAGATGCAGGACTATCTTTTATCGTTAGCTTTGCAAGACGCGCAGATCCAAACCCCCCAAGGCGCGCTTGACCAACCTTTGGCTAACCTAGCGACGACCTATATTTCTGCAACAAATGTCATCTCACGGCTATCAAAGATTATTGATGAGCAGGCACTGCGGGCGCTGCTTGATGGACTAGCGTTAGATCTCAGTTCAAATGACGCAGCCATCCAAACAGCAGAACAATTACAAACACGAATGAACCAGGAACAATTCCTTCATTCAGCGACCCAAGACCAGCTTGTCCGGGTCCTTGCAGAATTTAATAGTCAGACAGAACGTTGGCGACTAAAAATTGAACGGCCACATCACGGAAACGTACGTCTATCGACACTAGATGCGGATTTCCTATTGTCGGAAGACTATCGCTTACTCACAGACGCAGGGCAATTATTAAAAACAGCGGTTCCTGCAGGGTCTACGGTTATGCGTGGGCGCGGGGAACAAGTCCGTAGCCAACAAGTCCGGGATTTCGCAGACGCCATGCGCTGGCTGCTCACCGAAGCGGAACGGGGGCTATCCAAGCAGCGGTATAAAGGCCTTGGCGAAATGAACCCCGAGCAGCTTTGGGAAACAACAATGAACGTAGCCTCTCGCACGCTGCTTCAGGTCAAGATCGAAGATGCCATTGCTGCAGACGGAATCTTCACGACGCTCATGGGTGAAGAGGTCGAACCCAGACGTCAATTCATTGAAGAAAATGCGTTACGTGTCGCAAATCTCGACGTCTAACGACAAGCGTTTCGGTAATGCCCGCTGACCTGTCTGATCAGCTGGTCGTCGCGCTGTCGTCACGGGCGTTATTTGATTTCGAAGAAGAAAATCGTGTCTTTGAGCAGACCGACGATCGGGCGTATATGTCGCTACAAAGCGCCCGAATGCAGGTTCCCGCAGCCCCCGGTGTTGCGTTCCCGCTGGTTCGTAAACTTCTTGCTTTTAATACGCCAGAGCATCAGCGTGTCGAGATCGTGGTGTTGTCTCGCAATGATCCTGTCTCTGGCCTGCGCGTCTACCACTCTGCGCAGGCTCATGATCTTCCGATCCAGCGGGGTGTCTTCACCCGGGGCCGGTCTCCGTATCGGTATTTAAAGTCATTACAAGCCCATTTATTTTTATCGGCAAATGGCTCAGATGTTGAACAGGCCTTGTTATCCGGTTACCCTGCAGCACACGTTTATCCTCACTCGGCAAAAACAGCAGAAAACTTTCCTAATGAGCTAAGGATTGCATTTGACGGAGATGCGGTGTTGTTTAGTGATGAAGCCGAGCAGGTTTATCAGTCTCAAGGCCTAGATGCCTTTGTGGCCCATGAGATTCAGCGTGCGAAAACGCCGCTCCCTCCTGGCCCATTCAAGCCTTTACTGGCCGCCCTTCATCGCCTTCAGCAGGACACGAGAGACAACCCTACGATGCGGTTAAGAATGGCTTTGGTAACCGCGCGATCGGCACCCGCACATGAGCGGGCGGTTCGAACCCTTATGGACTGGAATATCGAAATTGATGAGGCAATGTTCCTTGGGGGGTTGGACAAGGGCAATTTTCTTAAAGAATTTGAGCCTGATTTCTTTTTCGATGATCAGACACGTCACTGCGAATCTGGCGCTCAGGCTGGACCAACGGGCCACGTGCGATCAGGCGTTACCAACCGCCGTCCAGAGGACTGACGCTATTCGACGGTCTTCTTGGGTTTCTTGGTAGCTGATGTTTTAGACGCTTTTTTTCCCGCCACCTTTGGTACTCGGGCCTCGAATTCAAATCCGATTTTCCCTTCGGGTGTTTTCACCAGATAGGCCTTAAATTTTCGGCGTGTTTTGGCGGAGACAAAGCCATCTAACAGGTCTGTTCTCCCAGTCGAAAGAAGCTTTTGCACCTGTTCACTGGTGATCGTCTGCTGCAGAATCATCATGCCCGTTCGGAAGTCACAGCTTTTTTCTGGTCCGACGCTTTTCTCACAGACATAGGCATTGCCATGGATAAAGACATTGCTGCTGCACTTGGGGCAGGCGCCAAGGCTTGTCTGCTGTGAAAAATCAACAGGTGTTTCGTCTTCCCCAGAATCTGAGGCATTTCCAAAGTCGAATTCTAATTTGTGCTCTGGCGTAATCTTGAGACTGGCCACAAATGGACGGCCCATTTTGCTGCGAAAACCGTCTACTGGGCCAAAGACCTTATCGGTGATCAGCGCTTCGACCTCAGCAAGTTCGAATGCTCGGCCGCCAGGAATTTTAGAGATTGAAAAATCACAACTCTGACAGGCAAAACGACGATAGTTTTCCTTCACCGTCCCGCCACATTTCGGACACGGTGTTTTGAGCGTCGCATAGTCTCCAGGGATCGTATCGTTGGTGTAATTCTTTGCCTGCGCCACAATGTGCTCTGTCATTGCGGCAATTTCTTTCATGAAGGCGTCACGCGACAGCTTGCCTTCTTCAATACTCTTAAGCTTGTGTTCCCATTCACCAGTCAGCTCTGGTCGCGATAGTTCTTTGACATCAAGTCCCCGCAATAGCGTCATCAGCTGAAATGCCTTTGCTGTGGGGAGCATCTCGCGACCGTCGCGAATCAGATATTTTTCCGCAAGGAGCCCTTCAATGATGGCGGCCCGGGTGGCGGGAGTGCCCAGTCCTTTTCCGGCCATCGCTTCGCGAAGGTCTTCGTCATCGACCAGTTTGCCGGCCCCTTCCATCGCAGATAACAGGGTTGCTTCTGAATATCGGGCAGGCGGCTTTGTCTTTAGGGCTTCGAGCTCAACTGGGTTGGCAACGGGAGTCTCTCCTGCTTTGACCGGAACGAGCGTGGCGTCTTCTCCAGCGCTCTCTCGGCCGTAGACAGTCATCCAGCCTGGATTGACGAGAATTTTTCCTTCTGTTTTGAAGGTGTGCTCTTTGATGGTGCTAATGCGTGTGGTGACCAAAAACTCAGCAGCGGGATAAAACACGGCCAGGAATCGGCGAACCACCAGCTCAAAAATCTTTTGCTCTGGTTCTGACAGGCTTTTGGGCAGAACTCCGGTAGGGATGATGGCGAAGTGATCTGAAACCTTTGTGTTATCGAACACTCGTTTATTCGGACGAATCCATTTGTTTTTTAGAATCTCTCGAGCCAGGGTTGAGAAACTTGCCGCTTCCCCCAGCGCCTCGACCGTGGTCTGTACCGTTGGAAGATAGTCCTCTGGTAGCGCCTTCGAGTCTGTTCTTGGATAGGTCAGAACCTTATGTTTTTCATAAAGCGCCTGGGCCAGTCCCAGGGTGTTACGTGCTGAAAAACCAAATCGAGCATTGGCTTCACGTTGAAGGCTGGTCAGGTCAAATAGCGCAGGCGCAATCTGAGAAGAAGGCTTGCTCTCTTCCGTGACACTGGCCTTTTGGTTCAGACAGGCTTTGGCAATAGCGCCTGCTGTAGATTTTTCCCAGAGCCGATCTGCCTTTTGCTCAGGGTCGGCGTCATTCCTTTTAAATGAGGGGGAAAACCACTTTCCTTGATAGGTTCCTGCGGCTGCCGTGAAGGTGGCATGGACTTCGAAATAGTCGCGGGCGACAAATTTTCGAATCTTCTCTTCTCGTTCAACGACCACTGCTAAGGTTGGCGTCTGCACCCGGCCGACTGTGGTTAGAAAAAATCCACCCTCTTTTGAATTGAAGGCGGTCATTGCCCGGGTGCCGTTAATACCGACAAGCCAATCGGCCTCGGATCGGCATCGAGCGGCATCTGCCAGAGGCGTCATCGCCTGGTCGGTTCTGAGATGACTGAAGGCGTCGCGAATCGCGCCCGGTGTCATAGACTGTAACCAGAGTCGTTCAACTGGCTGTTTCGCCTTCGTGTGCTGAACGATGTAGCGAAAAATCAGCTCTCCCTCGCGACCGGCGTCACAGGCATTGATGAGACGACTAACTTCTTTGTTCTTGACTAGCTTGGCTAAGGTTTTCAGCTTGGCTTCGCTTTTGGTGATCGGCTGTAGGTCGAAATGCGGTGGGATGACGGGCAGGTTGGCAAAAGACCACTTGCCCCGTTTAACGTCGTATTTCTCAGGGGCAATGATCTCCAAAAGGTGACCGACAGCCGACGCCACGATCATGTCGTCGCGCTCGAAGACGTCGTCGTGTTTGGCGAAGCCGCCCAGCGCCTTGGCAATATCCGAGGCAACAGAGGGTTTTTCCGCAATGACCAGTGCTTTGCTCATAGAGGCGCGGATCATAGGGTTAGTTTTAGATAACCTGCAAATCCTTTTTTGCCTCTCCGCTCCCCTAAAACAGCTGTATGTTTGTACTCACTTATTATAAGAGGCTTATTTTGAGCCATCGACCGTCAGGATTTCTCGCTGCTAATCCGTGAAGCTCCAACAACAGTAAACCCGTGTGGACGTCACCCAAGCTAAGCTGGCTCTGTCGTGCCAGGGCCAAAACGTCAACAGGGTGACTCGCGAGAACGGCAAGAACTTTGTCTGCGACGGGGAGCTCGAGAAAGAGCGCGTCCTTGGGCCGCGATCTCAACGAACGAGTGGGTTGCTTGGGACTGACAGCCTGGACCCCGAGATCCTCTAAAAGTTGATCTGGGGATTGGACTGGCTGGGCGCCCTGCCGAATGAGTTGGTTGCTTCCTTCCGCCTGGGGGTTGTGGATTGAGCCCGGAAGAACGAAGACATCAATCCCAAGCTCGAGTGCATGCCGTGCCGTGATCAGGGAGCCGCTCTTTGGGGTGGCTTCAATCACTAAAACCGCCCTGGAGAGTGCCGCGATAATCCGGTTTCGCTGTGGGAAGTGATGCGCTAGTGCGGGAACACCGTCTGGATACTCGGTGACCAGGGCACCCCCAGCGTTGCAAATCGCCTTGGCAAGCGCTTCGTGAGACCTTGGATAGACATGATCTCTTCCGTGTCCCAAGACTGCGATCGTTTTGCCGACGCCCTCGAGGGCTCCGGCATGCGCTGCCGCATCAATCCCGTAGGCGAGCCCACTAATAATGGAGAGTCCCGCTTGGGAGATTTCTCTGGCGAACCAGCCAGCATCCAGCATGCCTTGGTGACTCGCGCGCCTGCTTCCGACGATCGCTACGCCGGGCCTTTCTTGCTGCTCAAGTACCAATGTCTGACTGCCCAGACCAAATAGACGGGCGACGGGCGGGTGTGTCTCGGATAATGCCGTGGGAAAATAAGGCTTTCGCGCATCGATCTCAAAGGCTGGGCCATAAAAATCAGCGGGTGACATGGCCATACCGTATCGAATCGAGGCGTTATGGGATATCGTCCGAATCGACGAGGCGAAGAGATGGCACTTTTAAAACTATTGCACTACCCCGATGAGCGGCTCCGCACGGTCGCCAAGCCGGTGACGGTCATTGATGATCGCGTTCGAACGATTGTCAAAGATATGGCTGAGACAATGTATGAGGCACCAGGGATTGGACTCGCAGCCACCCAGGTCAATATTCACGAGCGCATCATCGTTGTCGATATTTCAGAAGACCGTTCGGACCTTCGGGTATTAATCAACCCAGAGGTTATTGAAGAGGGCACGGAACATAAGGTGTTCCAAGAAGGCTGTCTGTCGGTTCCAGGAATCTTTGACGATGTCGAGCGGCCTGATCGTATTCGTGTTCGCGCCAAAAAAGAGGATGGCGAAGTTGTTGAGTTTGACGCAGACGGTCTGTTATCGGTCTGCATTCAACACGAGATTGATCACCTTAACGGGAAGGTATTCGTCGACTACTTATCTCGGCTTAAGCAGGGTCGAATCAAGACCAAACTGATGAAGGCAAAAGAAACAGGAAGTCTTGAGGTTGATGCGGAATTTGCGCGTCGACATGACAGGATGTCGGTGCGGTCATAAAACCGTCCGGCTTACTCCCTACTCATGAGAATCGTTTTTGCGGGCACGCCGCGGTTTGCCAGTGAGGCGTTAGTTGCCCTTCACCAGGCAGGGCATGAGATTGTCGCGGTGCTGACCCAACCCGACCGTCAGTCCGGCCGCGGCCTGGTTTTATCGCAGAGCCCTGTCAAGCAGGCTGCCTTAGCGCTTGGACTGCGAGTCCTTCAGCCGATGTCGTTGCGGGAAGGAAAACCTGGCGCGGAAGAGGCGGTTGTAACCCTGAAGACACTTGCTCCGGACCTCATGGTGGTGGCGGCATACGGTCTGATTCTTCCCTTGCGCGTTTTGACCCTGCCGCGCTTTGGTTGTCTGAACATTCATGCGTCCTTGTTGCCGCGTTGGCGAGGGGCCGCACCGATTCAACGGGCGATTGCAGCTGGGGATACGCGAACAGGAATTGCCCTGATGCAGATGGAAGAAGGGCTTGATACTGGTCCGGTCTGGAACACGATCGAAACTCCGATTCATTCAGATGACACCTTTGAGTCTCTTCATGACCGTCTCAGTCAGCTGGGTGCACAGGCAGTTGTGGACCTGTTAAAGGACTTTCCACCGGCTGGTCGCACGCCAACCCCACAGCCTGAATCCGGGGTGACCTATGCCCATAAGATTGAAAAACAAGACACCTTGATTCACTGGGCACGCTCGGCCGACGAAATTGCGCAGCAGATCCGAGCGTTTGATCCTGTTCCTGGTGCCCAGGCACTCTGGCAGGGTGCTCCGGTCAAGCTTTTTGCGGCGACAGCCCTGGCCGACCCCTTGAAAAATGATGTCCCCGGCCAAATACTCCGAGCAGATCGAGAGGCATTGCTGATTGCTTGTGGCCAGGGAGCGGTTCAGATCGATGCCCTACAGCGGGCCGGGGCAAAGCGTCAGGGATTTCGGGAATTTTTAAACGGCCAGCGGGTCAGAGCGGGTCAGCAGTTTGAATCCATTCAGGAGGCGTAACGCGTATGTTTAACTGGCTCAAGACGGCGGTACTGATGGCCGCAATCGTGGCCCTTTTTGGTGTGATTGGCGCAAGCCTTGGCGGCAAGAGCGGCATGCTCATGGCGTTGGGATTTGCGTTGGTGATGAATGTCGGCGCCTATTGGTTCTCGGATAAGCTCGTGCTCAAGATGTACGACGCGAAAGAGGTCGATGAAACCAGCGCGCCTGAGTTCTACAACATGGTTAAAGAGCTTGCGCAAACGGCAGGACTTCCTATGCCGCGTGTCTACATCATCAATGAAGACGCCCCGAACGCATTCGCAACCGGTCGCAATCCAGAAAATGCGGCAGTGGCAGCGACCACCGGCATCATGCGTGTCTTGTCGGCACGGGAGATGCGTGGGGTCATGGCGCATGAGCTGGCGCACGTCGCGCATCGGGATATTCTTATTTCGACGATCTCTGCCACGATGGCGGGTGCCATTTCCGCACTGGCGAACTTCGCCATGTTCTTTGGGGGCCGGGATTCTTCGGGTCGACCAGCAAATCCAGTCGTCAGTATTGCCGTGATGATCCTGGCGCCCTTGGCGGCAAGCCTGATTCAGATGGCCATTTCGCGCGCCCGTGAGTTCGAGGCAGATCGGGGCGGTGCGGAAATGTCGAACGACCCCTTAGCGCTCGCAAGTGCGCTCGACAAAATTGATCGTTATGCGCGGGGTATTCCTTTTGAAGCCGCAGAACGTCATCCGGAGACAGCACAGATGATGATCATGAATCCATTGTCTGCGCGAGGAGTTGCTGGCCTGTTCTCAACCCATCCTGCAACGGAAGAGCGTATTGCACGCCTTCAAGAACTTGCCCGGACGATGAATGCCTGAGCATCACGCGCGGCCGCTGTCAGCGGATTTTGCTGAGGCGGCGCGTGTGATCGTTGGAATTTTTACAAACGACAGTGCTGCCCAACGTCGAACGACCACAGCAGTAACGGACCTCGTTTATCGAGGCCTTCGGTGTTGGGGATTAGCAAAAGTTCGGGCACAGCGACTTGCGCCTCGAGAACCCGATGCGCTGCTGCTGGCGCTTTTGGCGGTCGCCTGGTCAGCACTGGCAGAGAAGCGCCGCGCAAACCATACCGTTGTTGATGAGGCGGTTGCAGCAGCGAAACAGCTTGCCGGACAAGGGCCCGCTGGTTTTGTAAATGCGCTGTTGCGAAAAACGTTGGCGGACCCCGACCGTGCTGCACAAGACTGGCATCAGCCTATCGCTCGGTATAACGCGCCTTCTTGGTGGATTGAAAAAATTCAGAGGGACTATGCAGATCGGGCAGATCGTATTCTTTCCGCGCTTGCATCCCGCGCCGGACTGACAGTTCGACTTGCGGGACGTCTCGCCGAGCGACCAGAAGACTACCTGCGCATGCTCTCAGAGGCCGGACTACAAGGCGTTCAGGTGGGGCCGGTTGCGGTAAGGGTCTCGCCACCGGTTGGCGTGGATCGACTTCCCGGATTTTCTGAAGGGCTTGTCAGCGTTCAGGACGCGGCGGCCCAGAGACTTCTTGGGCTACTTGAAGGGTTTATGCAGAGACATCCAGGGCCGGTGCAGGTATTGGATGCCTGTGCCGCCCCTGGGGGGAAAACGACCGCTTTGGCACAGACATTGTCGGGAACGGTCTGGGCGATGGACCTCTCGAGAACACGGCTGTCGCGTCTTGAGCGAGATCTGCCAAGAGTTCAGTCGACCCTGAAGGCGGATATTCGCGTCCTTGAAGCGGATGTCTTGGCGCCAGAGCGCTGGCCCGACGGCGTGGCGGCCCAGGAATTTGATCTCATTGTGCTCGATGCCCCTTGTTCAGCGTCTGGGGTCACTCGCCGTCATCCCGAGTCTGCCTGGAAGCGGACGCCCGAAGATGTTGCAAAAGCGTCAGTGATTCAGGCAAAGATGCTCGATAAGGTTTGGCGAAGACTGAAACCCGGGGGAGAATTAATGTTTATTACCTGCTCGGTATTTCCAGAGGAAGGTGAAGCCCAGCAAAAGGCGTTTCTAACACGCACGGCTGATGCAAGGCTTCTCCCCTCAGTTGGAAGGGTGCTGCCGATAGCGGATCTGGAACACGGACAAGACCAGGATGGATTTTTTTACGCACAATTTGAAAAAATTCCTGCCCTGGGATCCTAGCCTTTCTCAGCGATTAATCGTCTGGTGTATCAGTGCCTTTTGGGCGTTGTTCTGGGCGCCGCTGGTGAAGGCAAGCGACGTGGAATCCATTCGCGTCATTGATCCAACATTCGTGGTGGATACCGATGGGGACTGGGGATTAAACGCCAATGTGTCGGTCTCCTTAAGCCCTGTACTTGTCGACGCAGTCAATCGCGGTGTCCCGCTCTATTTTGTTACCGAGTTTGAGCTCTCGCGAGATCGTTGGTACTGGTTTGATGAAAAGGTCATTCGAAAATCGAAGACGATACGACTGAGCTACCACGCCGTTACCCAACAATATCGGGTTAGCTTCGGGGGGTTGCATCAGGTCAGTTATGCCACCTTAGAGGAGGCGTTGGCCAGCGCGGTAACGCTTCGGGCCTGGGTAATTGCAGCAGTCGCCGACGAAGGAAAGCTGGTGGGCGCGTTAAAGAACTTTCAGAAAAAACCCAATGACTTCGAGGCCCGGTTTCGTGTTCGGCTCGACAGCGGCCAGCTTCCCAAGCCGTTACAGGTGAACGCTTTCACCAATCGCGACTGGGCGCTATCGAGTGACTGGATAACACTCAAGCCTGTGGTCACTGTGCTTGAGGGCAATCTGTGAGTCGCGCACTACGCGCTGCATTGTTATTGGTTTTGGGCCTGGCGGCATTGCTGATGCTGCTCTTGGCGGCGTCGAGTTCGAGTAGCTCGGCATTTGATCGTTATTACCCTTGGCTTGTCGCGGCGAATTCAGTCGTCGCAGCGCTGATGGTGGTGGTGACGATCGCGGTCATTGTCAGGGTCTACCGGCGCTACAAACGCCGGGTCTTCGGCACGCGTCTGATGGTTCGACTGGCCATCGCGTTTGCGCTCATTGGGGCGATCCCCGTTGCGTTGGTGTCGTTTATCTCTGCACAGTTTTTAGCAAAGACGATCGATACCTGGTTTTCACAAAGCGTTAATGTCGCGCTTGAGTCGGGGGTCTCTTTGGGGCGCGCATCGTTGGATGCCCTTTCCGCAGACGTGTCCTCTCGTGCACGACGGCTTGCTCTTGCCATTGAAGAGGTACCCCCCGCGGAGATCACGACACTGATGGAGCGGACGATTGATGGCCGAGAGGGGGCGGATATCTTGGTCATGTCAGGCTCAGGGCGTGTTCTGGCGAGTCGTAGCGCACAGTTTTCGAGTCTTGTGCCCGAGCTTCCCTCTCAAGAGGCATTAAATCGTGCCAGGGCCGCACGGCAGTATCTGTCCATCGAGCCACGACCAGGATCTGTCGATCGAGGGCTACAGATCAGGGCAATTGCCATGACGATCCGCGGCACCCCATCGGGAGACGAGACCCGTTTTGTCCAGTGGGTCGAACCGATTCCCGATGGGCTCGCAAAAAACCTTGAGGCACTCAACGATGGGGTACGGGACTATCAACAGCTGACCTTAGGCAAACAAGGGTTAAGAAAAATTTATGGGGTGACCTTGTTGTTGACCCTGCTCTTGGCTTTTTTTGGTGCGTTATTGAGTGCCGTTCTGCTGAGCGGCTGGCTCGCGGGCCCGCTTCGTCAGCTCGAGCGCGCCACCAAGGCGGTCGCTTCCGGAGACTATCGCCCGCTTCGAGTCGATCCAAGCTCAACGGACGAACTGAATGTCCTGGTGGGATCGTTTAATGAGATGACGGGCCAGCTGAACGAGGCGCGTGACATGGCACAACGCAGTCGACAGCGTCTCGAGGAGTCGAATCTCTTTCTTCAGCAGGTTCTGGCAGGGCTGTCCGCGGGGGTCATGATTCTGGACAGCGAATGGCGGCTATTAGACTTTAATTTCAGCGCCGAACGACTTCTCGGAATTGATCTTGCAACTTCCCGTGGCAAGCCCGTCGCCGAACTTACCGTCATCGGTGGGTGTATCGCGACGCTTTCAGAAGGGCTTGCTAAGGCACAAGAAACCCAGTTTCAGTACGAGGGGGCTCGCGCGGACGGGCAGATGATGACGCTTTTGGTGAGTGGGTCGACGATTTCTGGAAAAGAGCCGCAGGTGGTGGTTGTGTTTGACGATATCGGGGAACTCTTATCTGCGCAGCGGGCACGGGATTTTGCCGAGATCGCACGACGTCTTGCGCACGAAATTAAGAACCCGCTGACCCCCATACAGCTTTCAGCGGAAAGACTTGAGCGACGTCTGAAGGATCGGCTTGGGCCTGAAGAAGCCGAACTTTTACAGCACTCGACGCAGACGATTGTTGAGCAGGTGACGTCCTTAAAAGCGATGGTCGACGAATTTCGTAACTATGCGCGACTGCCGGCGGCCAATCCGGAGCCGCTAGATCTGACCCAGCTGCTACTAGAAATGCAAGTGCTTTATGCGACAGATCAACGGATTGTCTGGCCCAAGACCCGAGAATCGTTCTGGGTCATGGCAGATCGTGCCCAGTGTATCCAGGTCGTTCACAACCTTTTACAAAATGCCCAAGATGCGGTTGGTGACAATGCAGCGGGTCAGATCGAGCTCTGCCTGGATCTGAACAAGACGGCCGCGGAGGAGCGCGTCCGACTGATGGTCTTGGACAACGGGCCAGGTCTTCTGCCTGAACTACGGGGCCGGCTATTCGAACCCTACTTTACGAGCAAGGCAAAAGGTAGCGGCCTTGGGCTGGCCATTGTGAAAAAGATCGTTGAAGAAAACCATGGTCGAGTCAGTCTTGTGAATCGTCATGAGCTTGATTCGACGAAGACGGCCGGTGCCGCGGCAGTCGTTGAATTTGCGAAACTTGACCAAGCCACTCACAATCACCCTGTGGGAAAAAATTCGCAGCACAGTTATGGCTGACATCCTAATAGTTGACGACGAAATCGGCGTGCGGGAGCTTCTCTCAGAAGTCCTGCAGGATGAAGGCTATTGTGTCTCGCTGGCAGAGAATGCTGCCCAGGCGAGAGATCTGCATGCCAACAAACATCATGACCTTGTCTTGCTCGATATCTGGATGCCGGACATGGATGGTGTCTCACTGCTAAAGGAGTGGGTAGCGAATCAGCGGATGACTGCCCCAGTCATCATGATGTCTGGGCATGCGACCATCGAAACAGCCGTCGAGGCAACGCGTATTGGCGCCATTGATTTTCTGGAAAAACCGATTGCGCTGAGCAAACTACTCCAGACCATCGAATCTGCACTCACCCGGCAGCCCGTGCGACGGGCATCTGCTGCAGCAAAGCCTTCAGCCTATTCTCTGGACCAAGAGCCCGAGACCGAGTACGCCGAACTAGCGCCACTGCCACCCCCACCGGAGACCGTGCCAGTACCGTCGGCGACGACGTCTGAGCCGGCCTCCATGCGGGATGCAGCAACGCAGGCCCTTGCCGAGATTGATGTGGACCGGCCGCTGCGTGAGGCGCGAGACGCATTTGAGCGAGCCTATTTGATTTATCACCTGAGAAAAGAAAATGGCAGCATGACCCGTGTTGCTGAAAGCACCGGACTTGAGCGAACCCATCTCTACCGTAAGCTCAAACAGCTGGGGATCGATAAACGCTAGGCGCCCAAACGCCGGAAGTTCTTGTCATGAAAATTCTGATTCTTGGTGCCGGCCGTGTCGGGGCCAGCCTGGCTGAGCAACTGGTGATGGAAAAAAATGACATCACGGTTGTGGATACCGATGCGGAAAGTCTCTCACTGCTTCAGGAGCGGTTTGATCTTCGAACAGTACAAGGCACAGCCACGTCGCTTAGCGTGCTCGAAGAAGCGGGCGCAGGGGACTCTGACATTCTGATTGCCGTGACTGCTGACGATGAGGCGAATCTCGCGGCCTGTCTGCTTGCCCATCGACGGTTTAATGTTCCGAAACGAATTGCTCGTTTTCGCTCAACCCAATGGGTGCAGAACCCCGATCTTCTCGCGCCCGAAGCATTCGCAGTCGATATGGCGATCAGTCCTGAACAGACGGTCACCGACTATCTGATCAAGCTGATTGAAATCCCAGAGGCGCTTCAGGTCTTAGAGTTCGCCCGCGGACTGGTCAGCATGTTGGCGGTCAAGGCAGATTCAGAGAGCCCACTCGTGGGCCATCCTGTGCGAGACCTTCGGGAACATCTACCTCATATTGAATCAAGGATTGTGGCGATCTTTCGCGGCAATCGTGCGATCGCTCCGGATGGCGATACGCTTGTCGAAGCAGGAGACGAGGTGTTTTTTGTCGCCGCCACGGAACATATTCGTCAGGTGACGAAAGAGCTTCGAAAAGAAGAGCGATCGGTTAAGCGCATGATGATCGCCGGCGGGGGCAATATCGGACTGCGCGTGGCCAAAGGGGTCTCGAGCTACATGACGCCGAAGATCATCGAGGGTAACCGGCAGCGGTGTAATGTCCTTGCCCAGAGTCTTAACGGCCAGGCCCTGGTGCTGCACGGGGACTCTACCGATGAGGAGCTTCTCGCGCAGGAAAACGTGGGCAGCATGGATCTTTTCCTGGCGCTCACCAATGATGACGAGAACAACATCATGTCGGCCTTATTGGCTAAGCGTATGGGCGCGCGAAGAGTGATCGCTTTGATTAATCGACGTGCCTACGCGGAGCTAATGGAAGGTGGTCGGGTGGACGTGGCGATTACGCCGTCCCACGCCACGATTGGCGAACTCTTGAAATACGTGCGCCGAGGCGACGTTGCGGCAGTCCACAGCCTGCGCCGGGGTGCTGCCGAGGCGCTTGAACTGGTGGCCCATGGGGATCGGAAGACGTCTAAGGTGGTGGGCCGTCGGATCGAGGAGATTGACCTGCCAGAGGGCGCCAGTATTGGGGCCCTGGTCCGGGGGATGGAGAGTGACGCCCCCACGGTGCTGATGGCCCATCACGACACCGTGATTGAAACCGATGACCACCTGATTGTATTCGTGACAGATAAACGCATGATCCCTAAGGTAGAGAAGCTGTTCCAGGTCACGGCGGGCTTCTTCTAAACCCTGTTTGACCCCCGCATTTCCTTCGGGGGTATTCCCTAGGGACACACCCCGAATTCGCAGGAACATAATGGCCACTCCGGTTGACAGGCCCGCCTGTCTGGCCGTTTCCGCCAGGCTCGGAATCGTCCGTGCATGGTTTGTTTTAGCGTTACCCACTCAGGAGACTTCGATGGCAGAGAAAGCCGCCAACAAAAAGACCGCGTCTGTTGCAACGGACGCCTCGCCAAAGCGTCGTAAATTCTTAGCAGGAGCAGGTGCTGCTGGTGCCGGTGCGCTGGCATTCCCGATGATTGCGAAAGCACAGGGCACAATCAACTTCCGTTTCCAGTCCACATGGCCTGCGAAAGATATCTTCCACGAGTACGCACTTGATTTCGCGAAGAAGGTCAATGACATGACTGGTGGCGAACTGCGTATTGAGGTGCTGCCTGCAGGTGCTGTGGTGCCCGCTTTCGGTCTTCTCGATGCGGTCTCAAAGGGCACGCTCGACGGCGGCCATGGGGTGATCGTTTACCACTACGGTAAGAACTCGGCACTTGCCCTATGGGGATCGGGTCCTTCCTTCGGTATGGACGCCAACATGCTCCTGTCCTGGCACAAGTACGGCGGTGGCGCACAGCTGCTCGAGGAGCTCTATAAAGCAGTTGGCGCAGACGTTCGTTCGTACGTCTACGGCCCAATGCCCACTCAGCCTCTGGGATGGTTCAAAAAGCCCATCACTAAGCTCGAGGACATGAAGGGCATGAAGTTCCGTACCGTCGGGATTTCGATCGACATGCTGACTGCGATGGGCGTGTCCGTGAACGCACTGCCTGGTGGCGAGATCGTTCCTGCAATGGACCGTGGTCTGCTGGATGGCGCTGAGTTCAACAACGCCTCGTCCGATCGTCTGTTGGGCTTCCCCGACGTTGCAAAGATCTGCATGCTCCAGAGCTATCACCAGAACGCTGAGCAGTTTGAGATCCTGTTTAACGGCGCAAAGTATCGTGGCCTGCCCGCCAAGCTGCGCGCGATTCTTGACAACGCAGTCGAGGCTGCCTCTGCGGATATGTCCTGGAAGGCTGTGGACCGCTACTCCAAGGACTATCAGGAAATGGCAACTCAGCAGGGTGTTAAGTTCTTCAAGACCCCCGATGCTGTGCTGCGTACCCAGCTCAAGTCCTATGACGAGATCGTTAAGAAGAAGTCGGCTGAAAACCCACTCTTCAAGAAGATCGTGGACTCCCAGCGTGCCTTTGCTGCCCGTGCAGTGAAATGGGATCTGGAGACCAACGTTCAGCGTCGCATGGCTTATGACCACTACTTCCGTGCTGCCCCGGCTGCCAAGAAGGCAGCTCCCCCAGCAAAGAAGTAAACTAACGTCTCGCGACGAGCCCCTAGGTACAGATAGCGCGTACAGGGGAATGGAAAGGCAGCCTTGCGAAAGCAGGCTGCCTTTTTAATGATGAATTCATAACGGATCCAATCGTGCAAAAATTTTTTCTCACGGTCGACAAAATTTCCACCTGGATTGGTCACGCGTTTTCGTGGCTCATCATTGGGCTTACTCTGCTCATCGGGTTCGAGGTCTTCTCACGATATGTTTTGAATGATCCTCACCCGTGGGCTTTTGATGCGCAGATGATGCTCTACGGGACTATGTTTATGATGGCCGGCGCCTATACCTTAGCCAAGAGCGGTCATGTGCGCGGCGATATTTTGTACGGCTTTCTCAAGCCCAGAACGCAGGCAACACTTGACCTAGTTCTGTACGTCATCTTTTTTATCCCCGGCATCCTGGCGTTGATCTATGCAGGGTATTTTTATGCCGCCGATTCCTGGCGCATTCTGGAACACTCGTCCATTACGGCTGATGGCCCCCCCATCTATCCCTTCAAAACCATCATCCCTGTTGCAGGCGCAATCCTATTGCTTCAGGGGCTCATCGAGATTCTGCGTTGCGCTGTCTGTATTCGGGAGGGTGAATGGCCCTCTCGTGAGCAGGACGTCGAAGAGGTCGATGTCGAAGAACTGAAGGCCATGATCTCGCACGAAGGAGACAACAAACATGCGTAAGGAACTCCTCTTCGGCTTTGCCATCATGGCCTTGGTAGTCATTGGCACGCTTGCGTTGATGCCTTGGGGCAATTTGGAATCGGGTCATGTAGGCCTGCTCATGTTGGCTTTGGTCGTCGTCACCATTATGTTGGGTTTTCCAACGGCCTTTACGCTGATGGGTATGGGGGTGTTGTTTACCTTTTTTGCCTATTACTTTCGCGACCCCAATCTTGCCTTAACCAACACTCTGACGCTGATGGTTCAGCGGACCTATGGCGTGATGACGAACGACGTGCTGATTGCTATTCCGTTGTTTGTTTTTATGGGCTATCTGGTTGAGCGCGCAAACCTGATTGAAAAGCTTTTCAAATCGCTGCATCTGGCACTGGTGCGCGTACCGGGCTCACTAGCTGTTGCAACAATCTTTACCTGTGCCGTTTTTGCAACCGCTACGGGTATCGTGGGTGCTGTGGTGACCCTCATGGGGCTGCTCGCGCTGCCGCAGATGATGAAGAGCGGCTACGACGTTCGAGTCGCTGCTGGGTCGATTACTGCAGGGGGCACCTTAGGGATTCTTATCCCGCCGTCGGTGATGCTGATTGTCTATGGCGCAACGGCAGGCGTATCGGTGGTGCAGCTTTACGCAGGCGCGTTTTTTCCAGGGCTAATGCTGGCGTTACTCTATGTCGGCTATGTCATCTTGATGGCCAAGCTCAAGCCGCAGTCAATGCCTCCTTTGGCTGAGGAAGAGCGGCGCGTACCGCTGCCAGTGGCTTACGAGCAATTGAAGCAGACGATTAGTGATCGTGTGTTGCCAGCGTTAGTGAAAGGGTTGGTCGGTACAAGTAATTCTGGTGTGTCTGTTTCTCAGATTCTAAAGACACTTTTTGTCAGCCTTCTGCCTGCGATCTTTTTTGCGCTCTTCATGGGCTATCTCTATTCGGTTGTGACAGCACCAGAGAAAGTAGTTGATACGTCCGGGCTTGTCGAAATGAGCGCCGAGGTGTCGACATTTGAAGAGACCGAAGAGGCCTCTGAAGAGCTTGTCGAGATGGGTGCGGAGCCCCTCGCGCCGATGGAAGCTGCTGAGCCCACTGAGGCGGCGCCCGCAGAAGCCAGCGCTACCTCAGACCCTGCTGCAACAGCGGCAGCGGAAACCCCCGCTGAACGCAAACCGGCGCCGAATTGGTACTGGTGGATGTTGGGGATTGGTGGGTTTGTTCTGCTGGCGTTTTACATTTTCTTTACCTGGGTTCGGCTTGAAATCTTCAAGATGCTACTGGGGTCGTTCTTCCCGCTCGCCGTGTTGATTCTTGCCGTATTGGGATCGATTGTCTTCGGACTGGCGACCCCCACCGAGGCCGCTGCCGTGGGTGCAATTGGTGGCGCAGTGCTGGCTGCCGCGTATCGACGCTTGAACTATATTGTGGTGAAAGAGTCGGTGTTCTTGACAGCAAAGACAAGCGCCATGGTCTGCTGGCTGTTCGTGGGCTCGTCGATCTTTTCAGCGGCGTTCGCACTGCTCGGCGGTCAGGAGCTTGTCGAGAGATGGGTGCTGGGCCTGGGGCTGACGCCGGTGCAGTTCCTGATTCTCTCGCAGGTCATTATCTTTTTGCTGGGCTGGCCCTTAGAGTGGACGGAGATCATCGTGATCTTTATGCCGATCTTTATTCCGCTTCTGGATAACTTCGGTATTGATCCCCTATTCTTTGGCTTGCTTGTGGCGTTGAACCTTCAGACTGCGTTCTTGTCTCCGCCGGTGGCGATGTCCGCGTTTTATCTGAAAGGGGTTGCGCCACCGCATGTGACGTTGAACCAGATTTTTGCGGGAATGCTGCCCTTTATGGGGATTCAGGTCATCGCTGTTGTGTTGCTCTACGTTTTCCCGGCCATCGGCATGTGGCTGCCAACGGTGTTGTACCGTAACTAATAGGGAAAGGCTGTTTCTGACCGAGACCTGTTGACGCTGTGGAAACATTAGAAGAGAGTCGCGTTCAGAGTCGCTGGCCTTTCCTTGCGGTCTTTCGGGTCTTCGGGGTCGTTGTTACTCTTTTTTCCTTAGTCATGCTCTTGCCAGTCGGGTTCGGTCTTTTTGAAGACCAACCCGCGGCACTCTTAGCTTTTCAAGAATCGATCCTGGTGACGTTCGTGATCGGAGTGACGATTACGGGCTTTACCTGGTGGCACCGTCGAGAGCTTTACTCACGAGATGGGTTTCTGCTGGTAGCACTTGTCTGGGCGGCTTTGCCCGCCTTTGCTGCGCTTCCCTTCATTCGCTACTTTCCCGAGATCACTTTTTCCCAGGCCTACTTTGAAGCGGTGTCAGGTCTGACCACCAGTGGGGGCACGGTCTTAGTCGGTCTTGATCAGATGCCACGATCAATCTTGATCTGGCGTGCCTTTCTGCAATGGCTTGGGGGCATGGGGATTCTGATTCTGGCGTTGGCCATTCTGCCCTTGCTGGGGGTTGGGGGTATGCAGATCTATCGTGCCGAAATGCCTGGGCCGATCAAGGATGCGAAGCTTACGCCACGCATAGCCGAGACCGCAAAGCTGTTGTATGGCGTGTATTTGTTTTTTTCCATCGTCTGCTTTTTTGCGTACTGGGCTGCAGGCATGAGCTGGTTTGATGCGCTCGTTCATATGGGGACGACGATGGCCCTTGGGGGACTATCGTCGCACGATGCGAGCCTTGGTTATTTCAACAGCCCCCTGATCGAGGCAATCGCCGTCGTCTTTATGCTGATCGCGGGGGTGAACTTCACCCTGCATGCGGTGGCGTTACGGGACCTGTCGATTCGACCCTATCTCACTTGTATTCAAACCCGCGCATTCTGGATGGTCACCCTTGGAGGCGGCCTTCTGGTGGCAGGCTACCTTTTTGCCACAGGCGTCTATTCCAATTGGTCGGAGGCCTTACGCTACGGGGTTTTCAATACCGTTGCGGTTGCCACAACGACTGGGTATTCCACCCAGGACTATGGGTTGTGGCCACCTTTTGCGGCCTGGTTCATGATCTTTCTGAGTGCCTTTGCAACCAGCTCCGGGTCGACGGGCAGCGGGATCAAAATGATTCGATTACTTTTGCTGATCAAACAAGGCCAGCGTGAACTGATGCGCATCATTCACCCGCGACTCATCAATCCAGTGCAGATGGGAGAGTCCATTGTCAGCAATCAGGTGATCTTTGCCGTTCTTGCTTACATGTTGTTCTATGGTGGCACCGTGATGGTGATGTCGTTCTTGTTACTGATGACGGGCATGGACCCGATTACGGCGGTCAGCGCTGTCTTGGCCAGTATCAATAATCTGGGCCCGGGACTTGGAGAGGTTGGACCTGCAAGCAACTATCTCGGGTTTAACGATTTTCAGCTCATGGTCTGTTCAGTCACCATGTTGCTCGGCCGACTAGAGCTGTTGACACTTCTGGTAGTGCTTATCCCGGCCTTCTGGAGAGACTAGGCGCGACGCTCCCGAACGCCGGCAAGGGCGATCACTGTGATCAACAGCCAGAGCGCTGTAGCAGCAAATCCCCACTGAAAAGCAACGTTGTCGTAACGACGAACGCCATCCATCAGCAGCCCATTCCACTGCCAGTCAAGAATGCGACCAAACAAGGGCTGTAGTCCAATCGCGCCGAGCGTGACTGACAAATTGACCAAGGCGGTGATCGTTGCGGTACGCTGACCCCCCACAAGATCTTTGCCGAATGCGAACGAGACGACCATGGATCCAGCTGCAATACCGATGCACCAGAGCACAAGGTTAGTCAGCCAGAAGGAAGACAAGGTGACGCCTGTTGCAAGAACCATAAAGCCAATCGTCACAATCACGGTGCCGACCATTAAGGGAGTTTTTCTTCCGGAGTGATCTGACCAGGCACCGAAGATGAGGCTACCGACAGCAAACCCAACCATCATGAGCGAGGTAAACCCCGTTGCGGTGCGCGCACTGATCTCAAAGACCGTGGTGAGAAATGGAACCCCCCAGAGTCCCGCCATCATGATCATGCTTCCGGTCACGGCAGTTTGTGCAAGGCAGAGCAGTGCAAGATCACGACGCGGCAGCGCTGCAAGCGATTCCCGCCAGCTCATTGGCGCTAGCGCATCCGTGGTCTGGGGCGCAGGCGACCAGCTACGATAGCCCCGCTGAATGGGATCATCACGCAGAACAAAGACCATACCGATCATTAGCAAGGCTGCAAATCCAGCACTTCCGCCAACGACCAGACGCCAGCCGAATTCTTCTGACAGCAGTCTTAGTGGATAGCCAGCCAATACTGCGCCGAGCGTGCCAACCGCGAGTGACAGCCCCGAGACGGAGGCAAACTTCTGAGGCGAGAACCAATGGGCCGCGAGCTTCAGCATGCCGATCCAGCCAACCGCTGCAGCACCGCCAATGATGCCCCGGCCAATGGCAGCCGTTGTAAATGACTCAGCCAAGGCGAAGAGAAGCGTTCCGATAATGGCCGCAGCGGTTGCAGCGATAAACAGGCGCTGCGGCCCAAAGCGATCAGCAAGGACGCCGGAGGGTAGCTGCATCAGGGCATAACAATAGAAATAGGTCGCTGACAGCCAGCCCAGCGATGTCGCCGTGGGGGCGAGCTCACGAGAGAGTGCGTCGGCCAATGCCGCGGGTGTCACGCGCTGGAAAAAACCAAACAGGTAAAACGCCGCGGCCAGCCCCCACATCAGGAGGGACAAGGCGAGCGGCGGAGGCGCAGCGCGAAGGGCGTCGATTGCGGGTTTAATAGGTGTAGAAACCCTTTCCAGCTTTACGTCCAAGATAGCCTGCGTCCACCATTTCTTTCAGCAGAGGCGCGGCGCGGTATTTGGGATCTTCGAAGGTCTTGTAAAGCACCTCCATGACCGCGAGCAGGACATCCAGTCCAATCAGGTCGGCAAGCGCCAGGGGACCGATGGGGTGGTTACATCCCAGCTTCATCCCTTCGTCAATCTCGGCAGGCGACGCTACGCCTTCTGCGTAGACAAAGATTGCTTCGTTGATCATGGGACACAGAATCCGATTGACCGCAAACCCCGCGCTATTTTTGATCCCAATGGGGGTTTTGCCCACGGCTTTTGCCAGCTCAGTGACCTGATCGACTGTTGCCTGCGAGGTCTGAAGTCCTCGGATGATCTCGACTAAGGCCATCATCGGTACCGGATTGAAAAAGTGCATTCCGACAAATCGTTCCGACTGCTTGAGTGATGCCGCAAGCTTAGTGATTGAGAGCGATGAGGTGTTGGTCGCAATAATGGCGACCGGTCCGACAACCGCTTCAAGCCCCTGAAGGATCTTGATCTTTACCGCTTCATTTTCTGTTGCCGCCTCAATGACCAGATCTGTTTTTGCGAGATCAGCAACATTGGTGGTGGTACAGATTTTTTTTAGCGTCGTCTGCTTGGCCTCTTCAGTCAGCGCTCCCTTTTTGATCAGTCGATCCAGTGAGCCAGAGACAGTCACCAATGCCTTTTCAAGGGCGGGCGCTGAAATATCTTGCAAAATGACATCAAATCCTTTGCTGGCGAAGGCCTGAGCAATCCCGTTCCCCATGGTTCCGGCGCCGATGACACCGATCAATTGAATCGCCATAGTTGTCTTATCCTCCTGAAGATTTCTTTTTGAAACGATACACGGCTAGCGTGCACCGCAGCTGGGGAAACCGCTGAATCTGATGATTTTCATCAAGATATGCGCGATTCAGAATCACAAAGCCGAGCTGGTCTAGAAACGCTTCGAAATCTTTAATCGTTGCGAAGTGCAGGTTCGGGGTGTTGTACCAGGCGTACGGCAGGCGCTTATTGACGGGCATATGCCCTCGGATCAGCGACGTAATATGAGACCAATGGCCAAAGTTCGGGATGCTGACGATACATTCACGGCCAATTTCTCCGATCTCACGCAGCACCCGCTCGGTCTCGCTCGTCGCCTGAAGCGCCTGCGCGAGAACGACGACATCAAATCGGTCTTTGCCAAACATCTGAAGCCCTTGGTTGATGTCCGCCTGAATCACAGACACGCCACGCTCAACGCAGGCCAAGACTTTTTCGTCGGAAATTTCAACGCCTATCCCCTGGCATTGCTGTTTCTGGTTCAGCCAGCCGAGCAGGTCACCATCGCCACAGCCCAGATCTAATACGCGGGTCTGGGGGGCAATCCACTGGGCAATTTGTGCGAGATCACTTCTCAGAACAGGCAGGGTTTTGGTCATGACCGATGCTCCGAAGCAATCCGGTGGAATCGCGCGGCAATTAATCGGTGATAACGTGGATCGTCCATTAAAAATGCGTCGTGCCCATGGGGCGCATCAATTTCGGCGTAGGTGACGCGTTTATTCTTTGCCAGCATTGCTTCGACAATTTCCCGCGAGCGCTCGGGGGGAAACCGCCAGTCCGTCGTAAACGACACCAGCAGACTCTCGCAGGCAATGCCCGCCAGCGCCGCGCTCAGATCATTCCCGTGTTCTTTCGCAGGATCAAAATAATCTAAGGCACGCGTAATCAGCAGATAGGTATTGGCATCAAAGTAGGTTGAAAACTTTTCTCCCTGATACCGAAGATAAGATTCAATCTCGAACTCCACATCAAAACCAAACTTATAGTCGCTACTGCCCCGTAACTGCCGACCAAATTTTTCAGCCATATCGTCGTCCGAAAGATAAGTGATATGGCCAATCATGCGGGCGACGGACAGCCCAAGCTTTGGGACCGTATTCTTGGCGTAGTAGTGGCCTTGATGAAAATCCGGATCGTTAATGATCGCGCGGCGTGCGACTTCATTAAAGGCAATATTCTGCGCAGAGAGCCGAGGGGTCGAGGCGATCACAATCGCATGGCGGACGCGTAAGGGGTAGGCAATAGCCCATTGCAGGGCCTGCATGCCGCCAAGGCTGCCACCCATGACGGCTGCAAAGGCATCGATGCCAAGGGCGTCGGCGAGTCGGGCCTGGGCGTTCACCCAGTCTTCGACAGTGACCACGGGGAAGTCCGCTCCGTAGGGTCTTCCCGTTACAGGATTGGTCGAGGCGGGGCCCGTTGACCCAAAGCAAGAGCCTAGGTTGTTGACCCCGATGACAAAGAAATGATTGGTATCGACGGGTTTTCCAGGGCCTACCATGTTGTCCCACCAGCCAACCTGCTTTGGATCGTTTGCGGGGTATCCGGCCACATGGTGTGACGCGTTGAGCGCATGGCAGATCAAGACGGCATTCGAACGATCAGTATTGAGCGTGCCATAGGTTTCATAGACCAGGCTGTAGGGGCCAAACGACTGCCCACTCTTTAAGACCAGGGGTTCATGAAAAACCAGAGTCTGTGGAGAGACGGGGCCGACCGAGCGTGAATCAGAGACGTTAGACATAGCTTATTTTGGGGCAAGCCTTGAAAAGTACCTAGCGGACCGAGGACTGTCAATTCTGTGACAAAGTGCCAGAAATGAGATCGACGCCTGCGGTGGAACAGCCGCTGCTGTTTCAATCTGTAAGGGCGCCGTGGGCCATCATTCGAAATACTCCTTTTGCCAGTCGGACAGCTGTTGTGATCGGCTGGAGCGACCACATCTTGAAAGGGAGATTCTGATGATGCCAATGAAATCCCAGGGCACCCCAGCCCTGCTTCCCCCCACGTCCTTGATGGCCCCTGCACCATCGCTTCGGGCCGAGAGACGCCTCAGTCTGCAGCAGACTCCGGAGCCGCGCGCTGCGATCACGCCGCGACAACGGCAGGTGCTCTACTGCCTGATCGAGGGCAAGCCTACAAAGAAAATCTGTCAGGAGCTGGGAATGTCCGAAGGAACTGCGAAAGTCCATATCGGGGCGATCTTTCGTGCCCTGCGCGTAAGCAATCGAACACAGGCGACCTTAGCCGCGCTACAGGAGGGATGGATCTATCCTGAAATGTGGTCGCGGTCTTGATTCCATTTGGCCAGGGCGGCCGAGAGTCTCACTGGGTCGCCCTGCCGAATGATGCGTTGGGCGTGTCGAACGCAGTCACTTGTTCTGGCCCGAAGGATCTCTTGTTTAATGACAAGTACCTGCGCCGGATGCATCGAGAATTCGGTCAGGCCAAAGCCCAGAAGAAGACGTGTGAGATCTGGGTCCCCGGCCATTTCACCGCAGACGGAGACGGGAACGGCAGCCTGGTTACAACGACGAATCACCTCACGAATTAGGCGTAACACCGCAGGATGGAGCGGGTTATAAAGGTGGGCGACTTCACCGTCGGCCCGGTCAATCGCTAAGGTGTATTGAATCAGGTCATTGGTCCCCAGTGACGCAAAGTCAATCACGGGCAGTAGTCCATCAATCGCTAATGCAGCCGCGGGCACTTCAATCATGGCCCCGACAGGAATGTCGGCATCAAAGCCAATAGACTGCTGACGTAGCTGATCCATCGCTGTCGTAAGCATTCGCCTTGCCGCAAGAATTTCCTGTGGCCCACTGACCAGGGGAACCAGTAGCTTAATGGGTCCATGCGCTGATGCACGAAGAATGGCCCGCAGTTGCGTCAGAAAGAGTTCTGGTTCAGCCAGACAGAGTCGAATTGCACGAAGTGCAAGCGCAGGATTGGAAGGTGCCTGACGATGTGCCGACACGCTGGGAACGTCTTTATCTGCGCCTGAATCGAGCGTTCGAATGGTCACCGGACGTCCTTTCATCGCGACGACGACCTGTTTGTACGCCTGGTACTGTTCCTCTTCCGACGGAGGATCTTCGCGGTTCATGTAAAGGAACTCACTGCGGAAAAGACCGATCCCGTGACAGCCTGCATCCATTGCACGGGTAGCATCAGTGGGCAGATCTAAATTCGCGAAGAGCTGCACATGCGTGCCATCTAAGGTCTGGGCCGCAACATTTTTGAGACGAACCAGTCGTGACTGGGCAAGCGCCTGTTCTGCCTGGCGAACCGAATAAATATCTCGAATCGGTGCATCGATACTGCCCAGCACCACACCGGCTTCTGCATCGATAATCAGTGGCTCGCCCTGCTGCACAAGGCGATGCAGGCTTTGCAGCCCCACCACGGCAGGCATCCCCAGACTTCTCGCCAGAATAGCGGTATGTGAAGTTGGACTGCCGGTATCCGTTGCAAAGCCTGCGAACGAATGTTGCTTGAGCAGAAGCATGTCCGCCGGGGCAATATCATGGGCGACCAAAATCCAAGGAAGTTCGTCATGATTTGGATCCTGCTCGCTACTGGGAAGTGAGATCCGGTGCCCGCCCTCGGGATGACGCATGGCCTTCAGGATGCGCTCCACAATCTGTCGAACGTCATGTCGTCGTTCTCGCAGATAAGCGTCTTCAATGCTGTCAAATTGCTCGGCCACAAGCTCGTATTGCTGCACCAAGGCCCACTCGGCGTTGCACTTTTCCTCGACGATACGTTCTTGTGTGGACTCGATGAGCAGCGGATCATGCAAGACCACGGCTTGAAGATCTAAGAATGCGCGAAGCTCTGCAGCGACTTCTTGTCCCAGATCTTGTCGCATACGCTCAAACTCTTCATCAACTGCGGAAACAGCAGCGTAAAACCGCTCGACTTCGGCAGGAATCTGTTCGGCGGCCAGAAGACGTCTCGGAACATCAAGCGATGCTGGGGCCAAGACCCAGGCGCGGCCAATCGCGATACCGCGACCTACAGCAATTCCTGAGACAGAGAACGCCATGGCTATTGATCCTCACCAAATCGACTGGCAAATAACTCTTTCAGCGCCGCTAAGGCCTCGTTGGCCTGCTCACCAATGGTCTCAATCTCAACCTGGGTGCCTTTTCCCGCAGCCAGCATCGTCACGCCTAAGACACTCTTGGCATTAATTCGTTTGTTGTTTCGGGTGAGCCAGACGTCACAGGGATAGCGCGTTGCCAGCTGGCTCAGTTTTGATGAGGCCCGTAGATGAAGACCTAGGGCATTGATCACATCGACAGTCTCTTTCGGCATAGTGTTCGGTCGTCCTATCCGGCAGGATCAATCGCAGCACAACTGGGCGCAATACAGTCGGACAATTTGGCTGCGAGATCTGTTGGGGAGAGTTCTCGGTAGGTGAATGCCTTGAGCATCATCGGAACGCTGACGCCCGTCAAGCCCTTCGCATCCAGCTCTGGATGAATCGATAGCCAGGCCGATGCGGCATTCGAGGGGGTTGCCCCCAGGATATCGGCCATCAGGAGAACTTGGTGAGGGCGCCCTTCAGCAATCCAAATGCGCTCGATGAAGGCGGAAGCGTCATCGAGCGATGAATTTGCCGCGATATCGGCCACGATCACTTCGGGGATATATCGCCCAAAGGCATGGCAGGCCACGGCGTGCAGGGCCTGGCTAAGGGGGGCGTGACAGACAAGAAAAAGGGCCGTCATGACGACTGACGTAACGCGTTAATGAATAAGGCAGCCACATCGGTTCCTGACTGCGCTTTGATCTCTTGAAAGCCGGTCGGACTTGTCACATTAATCTCGGTGAGTGAGTCTCCGATGACATCCAGACCCAGTAAAAACAATCCGCGGGGAAGAAGTCGTTGTCCAACGGTTGTCGCGATCTCTCGGTCGCTGTCCGAAAGTGGCACCACGACCCCTTTCCCCCCTGCTGCCAGGTTGCCGCGAGACTGGCCTGGCTGAGGAATTCGGGCCAACGCATAGTCCACTGGAACCCCATTGATGACAATGATGCGTTTATCACCGTCGATGATTGCGGGCAGATAACGTTGCGCGACAATCGCGCGCCGCCCCGAGTCTGTCAGAACCTCAAGCGCCGACGGCAGATTTGGGTCATTCGCTGCTAAGACAAAAATTCCAGTGCCACCCATCGCATCGAGTGGCTTGATGACGATCTTTTGATGCTCAGTTGCAAATGTCTTGAGCGCCCTCATTTCACTTGAAATGAGGGTGGGAGGGGTGAATTCGGGAAATTCGAGCGCGGCCATTTTTTCGCCATGGTTACGCAGCGCATCGGGGGCATTGACGACGCGGACACCGAGCCGAACGGCAATATCGAGCAGCTGTGTTGCGACAAAATAGTCCTGATCGAAGGGCGGATCCTTGCGCATTAGAACGACATCAAAGTCTCGAATATCGCGCCAACCTGTTGCCACGGGTGTCCACCAGGGTTGCACGCCAGAGGGCTGAATCTGGATCTGCTCTGCCAATACCTGCAGGCCGGTTGCAGTCGGTGACGTTATCGCCGATAAGCCGTTGGGCATGGCGGCAAAGACCTCGGCGCCTTGTCGCTGGGCCTCCACCATCATGGCGTAGGTAGTGTCTTTATAAATTGCAAATCCCGTCAAGGGATCGCAGATAAAGAGAAAGCGTTGGCTCATGGGCGCCCTTGCTCGAGCTCGAGAGAAGCCGCAAGAAGGGCGAGTCGTGCAACGACTCCGTAGACGTAGAAACGATTCGGGGCGGCATCGGGGTGGCTTGCGTAATCTGGCTGCATGCAGCTTTCATCAAACGCGAGGGGCGCAAATTTCATTCCGGGCGCATTAAGATTTTCATCGGGTCCGCGCTCGGCATGAACACGATAAAAACCGCCCACCACGTAGCGATCGACCATGTAGACCACAGGCTCTGCGACAGCATCATCGACAAGCTCCAGTGTTGGAACGCCTTCTTGGATGAGAACGTCAGTGACCTGCATGCCTTCTTTTACCACTGCCATCTTGTTACGTTGTTTTCGATTAAGGTTCACGACCTCACTGGCGTCTTTGACGGTCATGACCCCCATGCCATAAGTCCCTGCATCGGCTTTCACGACCACATAGGGAGTCTGCTTGATACCGAGGCTGTCGTATTTCTCGCGAATCTTCTTCAGCATTGTCGAGACCTGGTCGGCCAGACAGGCTTCACCCGATCGGGCATGGAAATCCACTTTCGTGCAGGTCGCAAAATAGGGATCCAGCACCCACGGGTCAATCTGGAGCCGTTCGGCAAATGCAGCAACAACCTTTGAATAACAGGCGAAATGTTGAGACTTGCGGCGCACGGACCAGCCCGCGTGCAAGGGCGGGATAAGCTGCTGGCCTTCTAAGCCCTGCAGGATTTGGGGAACCCCCCCTGACAGATCGTTGTTGAGCAGGATTCCGCAGGGATCAAATCCTTTCACCCCGACGCGGTTACCCGTGCGAATGATGGGCTCGAGCGTCAGTGTCTTGCCGTTGGGCAGCGCCACCGGTGTAGCCTCGGTGATCTCCGGGATCAGGGTTCCGATCCGGATCTCAAGGCCCGATTGCTGCAGCAGCTCGGCCAGTCGCGCTACGTTGGTCAGATAAAAGGTGTTGCGCGTGTGGTTCTCGGGGACTAGAAGAAACCGCCGAACATCTGGACAGCGACGCTCCACTGCAGCGCTCATCGCCTGTACAGCCAGGGGAAGTGCATCTTCAGAAAGGTTGTTAAACCCCCCTGGGAACAGGTTCGTATCGACGACAGACAGTTTGAAGCCCGCATTGCGCAGGTCGACTGACGCATAAAACGGGGGGGTGTGACTGAGCCATTGAGACCTGAACCAGTGTTCAATCTCGGCGCTTGCGTCAAGGATCTGCCGCTCTAGGTGGAGAAGCGGGCTTCCCCCGTCTGCGGCATTAAGGATTCGAGGCACCATAACTGGGCATTGTATCCAAGCCCGGTGTCCCCGATGTGACAGAAAAAATGCCCGTCAGCGAACTGACGGGCACCAAGACTTACTGATAAGGAGAAAACCAACAACTCACTACTGGACCAACCACCAGGGAGACAACCACTTCAGAGACATCATCTTGCGTTCGCCGGGAACCCAGGCAGGATCCCCAGCGATGGCATTACAGATAATAGGCTTTTTCGCCGTGAGAGCTGACATCCAGGCCCTCACGTTCGGCCTCTTCAGAGACCCGCAACCCGATAATCATTTTCACGATGAACAGGGCAATGACCGAGACCACTGCAGAAAGGATGATGGTGGTGATCACCGCCTCCGCCTGAATCAGCACCTGACCACCGATCGAGTACTCTTCGCCGACCTTATTGGCCACATAGTCATAGATCCCCGTGCCGCCCAGAGAAGGCGCTGCGAAGACACCGGTCAGGATCGCACCAATAATTCCACAGACACCGTGGACGCCAAAGACGTCGAGAGAGTCATCGGCTTTCAAGAGCCGTTTGAGTCCCGTCACACCCCACAGCCCGCCAAACCCTGCGGCAACACCGATCACCAAGGCACCAACGAGTCCGACAAAGCCAGCGGCTGGTGTAATGGCAACCAGACCCGCAACAGCACCAGAGGCGGCGCCAAGCATGGACGGCTTGTCGCGGAAGATGGACTCACCGATGGTCCAGGCAACCACAGCAGCAGCGGTCGCAAAGAGCGTGTTGGTGACCGCAAGTGCTGCCGTGCCTGTGGCCTCGAGGTTTGAGCCTGCATTAAAGCCAAACCAGCCCACCCAGAGCATCGCTGCACCGACCATGGTCAGCGTCAGGTTGTGCGGAGGCATCGGCTCTTTTCCGTAGCCGGTGCGCTTACCCAGCATGTAGGCAGCCACAAGACCTGCAATGCCTGCGTTGATATGCACTACCGTACCACCCGCGAAGTCGAGCGCGCCTTTTGCCCAGAGAGCACCAGCAGCAGCAACGACAGCCTCGAGAGACTTAGCATCGGTAATGGCATCGGGACCATCCCAGTACCAGACCATATGGGCTGTGGGAATGTAGGCAAACGTAAACCAGATCACCAAGAAGGCGAGCACGGCTGAGAACTTCATCCGCTCCGCAACAGAACCGACAATCAGTGCGCAGGTAATGGCTGCAAAGGTTCCCTGGAAAGCGACAAACATCAGCTCGGGAATTACCACCCCTTTGCTGAACGTTGCTGCGACAGAGTCCCCTGTAATGCCGGATAAAAAGAGCTTATCGAATCCGCCAAAGTAAGGACTTCCGCCAGTAAATGCCAGTGAGTAGCCGTAAATGGCCCAGAGCACAAAGATCAATGATGCGCCGACCATGACCTGCATCAGGACGGACAGCATGTTCTTTGCACGAACCAGACCGCCATAAAACAGTGCAAGACCAGGAACGATCATGGAGAGCACCAATACAGTCGACAACATCATGTAGGCCGTATCCCCTTTGTTCGGGACGGGTGCGGGAGGAGGGGCAGCTGCGGCGGCCGCAGCCCCAGCCGCGGGGGCATCAGCTGCCCAGGCGGCAGTTGCTAAACCCAGTGTGCCCGCTGCAACAAGTGCAGTCTTGGCCACTGTAGAAAGGGAAGAAAAATTTTTCATAAGAGCCTCGTTTAAAAATAGGTCAACAGATCAGAGTGCGTCCTGACCGGTCTCGCCGGTCCGAATACGAATGACCTGTTGCAGGTCGTAGACGAAGATCTTTCCGTCGCCAATCTTGCCGGTCCGCGCTGCGGACTCCACTGCCTCAATAGCGCGCTCAAGAAGCTCATCGGAGACGGCCGCTTCGACTTTGACCTTGGGCAGGAAATCGACGACATATTCCGCGCCCCGGTAGAGCTCGGTGTGCCCTTTCTGACGCCCGAAGCCTTTGACCTCGGTGACCGTGATGCCCTGAACGCCAATCGTCGAAAGGGCCTCACGAACCTCGTCGAGCTTGAAGGGCTTGATGATTGCTGTGATTAGTTTCATGTTGTCCTCTTGTGTAAATGTGGGGCCACAGATCCTGCGACCCCTGTGGAGCGAAGGTTGACTAGAAGGTCTTGGTCACAGAAAGAACAAGACCACCTTTGCCCAGATCCTTGGTTCGACCGGCACCAATCGACTGACCGGAGACCAGATCCTTTAGGTCGCCTGTGGTACCGACGTAGTCCACTGCAAGCAGATAGCCGCTCACATCTTTTGCGATTCCAAATTTGTAGTCCGAACCCGAGATGGAGTTCTTGATATCGACATAGCCGTAGTGGGCACGAAGAGTCAGCCCATCGCTAACGGGGAAAGAACCCGAGAGGTCGTAGTAGATGGTTCCGTCACTGTTGGCGATACCGAAGTAGTCGGTCGTTGCAAACGATGTCTTAAACGTGACCGGTCCGTAGCTCAGACCAAGGTAGACCTCGTTGGTGTTGGGCTTGGGGCTACCCGCCGACTTTGGGTAGTAGTAGTAAAGGTTTCCAACATCGACACCAATGTCACCGATGGAAAACTTGTAACCACCGTAGACATCCCATTCCATGCCGGCACCTTCAAAGCTTGCCCACTCTGAGATGCTCGATGCCCAGGTTCCGAGATAAAACCCCCCTTTGTGGGCGAGATCGAATCCCCCTTGGAGCGCGGGTGCGACATCGGACTGGGAGACACCGCGGAATCGGTAGTCGGACACGAGGGCAAAGTTGCCCGACAGGGTGACGTCGGGTTCGGGGGCTTTCTGGGCGAAGGCCGGTAGCGATGCGGCTGCAAGGGAAAGGGCAATTAATGTTTTCTTCATGGGAGGGCTCCGAGTAGTTAGTCAGGGAAACAGCAATGGGTTTCCACAGGCTTCTAAGCGAAAGCCGTGCCAGCCTGGAAGAGAGGGTTTCCCACGTTAATCGCCCCAATTCATCAGGAATTTCGCTAGAAATCTGAGCATGCGCACAGAAGGAGTGCCTTCGTGCACCAGAAATGGGCGTTTTCAGAATGGGCGCACCGTGCTAAATTGGCCTTATGAAAAAGCCTCCCTTTCCCCCGTTTCCGCCACTCCCAAAGGCGTTTGCTGACCTGCAGCAGCGTGTGTCGGATCTGGTTGCCTCCTCTCCGGCCGCGGATGTAGAAAAACACATGAAAGCGGCCCTGTCCTCCGCCCTCACCCGCATGGATGTCGTGACCCGGGAAGATTTTGAGATTCAGCAGCAGATGCTGGCTCGGGCGCTTGAAAAGCTCGCGGTGCTTGAAAAGCGGGTCGCCGAACTCGAACACGGCGCCGTAAATCCCGAGACGACAAACCCACTGTAATTGCTGAGTCGGCTGCCTGGCCGATTCCCAGGGGTCAAGCGAGACGAAACAATCGTCCCGTATGTCCTTTTCGGTTATTCATTCCCGGGCGATGGTGGGCCTGTCCACGCTGCCAGTGCGTGTCGAAACAGATCTTGCGGCAGGGCTTCCGTCGTTCTCAATTGTTGGACTTCCGGATACCGCTGTTCGTGAAGCAAGAGACCGTGTCCGTGCGGCGATTCACAATTCAGGATTCGATTTTCCGCAGCGTCGTATTACGGTGAACCTTGCGCCTGCAGATCTTCCGAAAGAGTCTGGGCGGTTTGATCTTCCCATCGCGCTCGGGATTCTGGTGGCGAGCGATCAGGTTGCGAGACAGAAGCTGTCCCGCTGGGAGTTTGTCGGAGAACTATCCTTATCTGGCGCGCTACTCCCGGTCCGCGGTGCTTTTGCTTTGGTGATGGGATCAGTCGAATCCAACCGCCCCCGTTCATTGCTATTGCCCGTCACCAATCAAGAAGAAGCCAGTCTCTCTGAGCAGTCGCAGCTAGGATTTGCCCACGATCTACGACAGGTTGCGAATTTTTTATCAGACCAGGGAGAGATTCTCTCCCCAATGCCGAGTGATTCACCAGACCTCAACGCCGCATCGGTCTCTCGTCAGTGGTCTTCCATCAAAGGTCAGCATCAGGCCAAGCGTGCCGCAGTGATCGCCCTGGCAGGGCGACATAACCTGCTGATGTTTGGGCCGCCTGGGGTTGGTAAATCAATGATCGCGAGCGAAATGGCCCGACTGCTTCCGCCATTGACGATTGATCAGGCTAAATCGTTAGCGCGCGTTGTCAGTCTGACTGACGCGGTCTCTCCGCGTCTCTGGCGCCGTCCTCCGTATCGCAGTCCGCACCATACGACCCCTGCCCGTGCGCTCATCGGGGGTGGGCAGCCCTTGCGAGCAGGAGAGGTCTCACTGGCGCATCATGGTTTGTTGTTTTTAGATGAACTGCCTGAATTCTCACGGGATGCGCTAGAGGCGCTTCGTGAACCGCTTGAGACTCAGGAAGTGCATATTGTTCGGGTTAAAGAAAAGATGCGGCTGCCTGCAGATCTGATGCTGGTGGCGGCAATGAACCCTTGCCCTTGCGGATATTACGGGGTCCTTCGTGCGCCCCGAGCCTGTCGATGCACCCTCGATCGTGTGCTGCGATATCGAGAAAAAATTTCAGGCCCTTTATTAGATCGATTTGATATGGTGGTGGGGCTGGAGGTCCCCTCGCAAGAAGACTTTCCTGGACAGGCGATGGCGCAGCGGTCGTCGGAAAATGATCAAGACCTATTGCAGCAGATTCAACATGCACGAGATTGTCAGATTCATCGGCAAGGCAAACTAAATAGCCGATGTTCTGGAACAGAGATTGAGGCGATTGTCGCCTGTAACGATCTCGCTGCTGCAATGCTTGCGGCAGCAGCGAAACAATACGGTTGGAGCATGCGGTCTTGGCATCGTGTTCATCGTGTGGCAAGAACGATTGCGGATCTTGCTGAATCCTCTGCCGTGCTTGTGGCACACGTCAGCGAGGCGATTGCGCTGAGGCGAGCTCTTGAGACGGAGACCGCCACGCCCAGAACCAGATCACTGCAACCCCCTGTGCGACCAGCCAGACAATGAAGCTCGCCTTAAGTGCAGCAGCCGGATCGGACCCAAAGCTCGCGAACAGATCGACCAACAGGCCCAGCCCCCATTGCAGCCCGAAGGCGCCCACAAACACGATGAAGTTAATGGCCGTGCTTGCTCGTGCGGCAAGTTGTATTGGAAACGTTAGGCTCGCTTTTGCGTAGCTCACGCCCGAGATCGATGATGCAACCATCATCAGAGACCAGCCCAATACTGCGTGATTCCAGAGATCAAAGACTGCGGCGGTACTCGTGGTCAGCATGACAAGGAATCCAACCCCGAGCACCTGATCAAGCGACCAGCCCCATCGCTGAAAGCGTGTGCCGAGCGCACTCATACCAAGGTGGGATCCGATGACCACAATCCCCAGGACGAGAAGACTCGTGGCGGTCTGGGTCATATCCTGTCCATCAACGATCCGAAACCAAGGACCAAGCCAAAGCCCCTGAATTGCAAGAAATCCACCGTGGGTAAAAATGGCAAACGGGATCAACCGTTGGATCTCTCGGTGACAAAAGACTGTCTTTGCCCCCTGCCAGGTGTCACTCCAGAAACTGGTCTGGGACTGTGCGGGGCGCGGCATGGTCGGCAACAGCCAGAGCAGCGCAAGAATCGCCAGACCAAAGCTCACCGCGGTAAGTACAAAGATACCGCGCCAGCCGACGATGGGCAGCATCAGGGCAACCGGTACGGTGGCCAATAAGGCACCAATCGATCCCACCATCAGCATGAGCGATGCAAGACTCGCTTGACGTTCAGGTGCAAAGCACAGCCGATACGCCTTATAAGCGGCCATCAGGCAGGCAGATACACCGAAGCCGATCATGGCCCGACCGACCCAGAGTGAAATAAAGCTATCAGCGATAGCACTGACAAGGCAGCCCACCACAGCAACAAGAAGCAAAACTATTTCCACAGACCGGGGGTCGCGACGATCCAATAGTGCGCCCAGCGGGATCTGCATGATCGCAAAGGTCAGGAAGTACGCTGCGGACAGAAACCCGAGTTCTGATGCAGATAAGGCGAGCTCTTGTGTCAGTGGATCGGACAGCACCGCATTAACCGACCGCATCAGATATGACAGTAAATAGGCCACCGAAAAGGGAAAAAAGACCCTTGCCATTGAATAAGAAGCAGGTGTTGGCGTCACCGAGAGTCTGTCTTTAATCAGTCAGGAAACTTAAGCGATTCAATAAATTGCTGTGCCATCTCTTCTGTGAGTTCGGTTTCTGGTCCTACAGCAAGAATTTCAATGACACGTGGTGTTGGGCTCTGTCGTACGAGACTCCGCATCCAGAGCCGTGCTTTGACTGCGGGCGCAACGGGATCTGTCTTAATGAGACCTTCCGCTTTTGTCTCGATCGCGGATTGAGATGAAAGCAGCACGGTCTTACGCGCTATTGTTGCAGGCTGCGCTTGAATGTTATTCAGCATGGCGGTCTCGAGGGCCTGTCGTAACGATTCGCCTCCGGAATCGGTCCAGCCAACTGCGAACATCGTCTCGCCAATCCGGCCGGAGCGCAGGGTCAGCCGGACTGGCTGTTGCTGATGAGGAAGCGTGATTGTTCTTGTCACCTCGACAGGCTTTTCGGGAAAGAGCGCGATCCACCCGCCCTCCTCGCTTCTGACTTCTCGCCAGTCATAGGTGGGGGTACAGCCCGTCAAGACCCCTGAGATTCCAAGAATAACGAACAGTCGTATCGCGGAAAGCCGAATTAAAATGACCAGTCGTTTCATGGGGAGCAGTGTAACGTGATCATCGAATTTAAAAGTAAAGCGGCCGGCGCCTTTTTTATGACAGAGCCTGTTGCACGACTGGTCTTATCCGCTGCCGGACTCGATTACGCGGAAAAAGGTATCGTGATCGCAGAACGTGTTCCCGAGGTTCGTAAGACTCTGGCGCTTGCGGTCGCCCGATCCAAAGAGCAGGATCAGGATCGACTACTCGCCCATGAAGAGGCCATTCGCGAGGGGGAATCGAGCAGTCGTGAGATCCCTGTAGGACTGTCCCAGCGCGCCCACCCATTTCTTGAGATGTTGACGGCCGCCGAGCGTCAGCAGGTGGCCGTGGTCTGGGGCGTCTAGCGGAGATTAATCCAGTAACGGGGCGAGTCGACGCTCTGCCTCTGATTCGGAGACGCCAGCGCGCTGCGCGTAGTCGGCGACCTGGTCTTGCCCGATGGGCCCCAGATTGAAGTACCCCGATGCGGGATGCCAGAAATAAAACCCACTCACGGCCGACGCCGGTGACATGGCGAGATTTTCTGTGAGCTGCATGCCGATCTCGTGTGCACCAAGTGCATCAAAGAGGCAACGTTTGACGGAGTGATCTGGGCAGGACGGATAACCCGGTGCGGGTCGAATGCCTTGATACTGTTCTGCAATCAACGCGTCGTTCGATAGCGACTCATCTGTGGCATATCCCCAGAATTCTGTTCGAATTCGCTGATGCAGTCGTTCCGCAAAAGACTCTGCAAGACGATCGGCTAAGGCTTTCACCAAGATTGCGTTGTAGTCATCGCCCTTTTCTTCATATTGCTTGGCCAACTGGTCTGCACCATCCACACAGACTGCAAAACACCCCAGGTAGTCGGGGACTCCTGACGCAAGGGGTGCAACAAAATCGGCAAGGCTCTTGTTGGTTTCACCCGTGGGCTTTTGGGTCTGCTGACGCAGGCCCACCCAGGTAAAGACAGGGCTTTGGGTGTCATCTGTCTGATAGAGCGTGATGTCCTCTGGCCCCGTACGCTGGGCACGATAAAGGCCGAAGACACCATGCGCAGTGAGCTTACGCTGTGCCACCAGCTGTGCGAGCATTGCCTTGCCATCCGCGTAGACCTGTCTTGCCTGAACCCCCACAATCTCGTCGTCTAGGATTGCGGGATAAGGCCCAGCAAGATCCCAGGTCTGGAAAAATGGTGTCCAGTCGATGGTGTCAACAAGTTCTTTAAGGTCGTAAGACTTTAAAATCCGACGCCCCATGACCTTTGGTTTTGGCGGCTTGTTCGCTGCAAAGTCAATGACCGGTGCATTTTCGCGCGCTGCAGGTAACGAGAGCATTGTTCGAGCGGTCTTCGCTGCGTGGCGCTCTCGAAGCTTCTGATAATCACGCATCAGCTCGCCAAGATAAACCCCCTTTTGTGCGGCATCGCTGGTGAGTGACTGGGCAACCGGAACCGAGCGACTCGCATCGGGCACCCAGATCACGGGGCCTGAGTAGTTCGGCGCAATTTTGACGGCTGTGTGGACCCGAGACGTTGTCGCTCCGCCAATGAGCAATGGAATCTGTTTGCATCGACACCAGTCGTCGCGTTCCATCTCTTTGGCAACATGAGCCATTTCCTCGAGCGAGGGCGTGATCAGTCCCGATAGACCAATAATGTCGGCATTGTGGTCCTTGGCTGCTTGAAGAATCTGCTGGGCTGGGACCATCACGCCGAGGTTGACGACTTCAAAGTTATTACATTGCAGCACGACAGAGACAATGTTTTTGCCGATGTCATGCACATCGCCTTTGACGGTGGCGATGATGATCTTGCCTTTGGCCTGGGTTGTACCGGAAGCCCTTTGTTCTTCTTCAATAAAAGGAACAAGGTGGGCGACTGCAGCCTTCATGACGCGGGCAGATTTCACAACCTGCGGCAGGAACATTTTGCCCTGGGCGAAGAGATCGCCCACCACGTTCATGCCGGACATCAGCGGCCCCTCAATGACCTCGATCGGGCGGCCATTACGCGCAGCGATAGCAGCACGCGCTTCCTCGGTGTCTTCCACAATGAATTCGGTCAGACCATGGACTAAGGCGTGCTCGAGACGCTTCTCGACGTCGAAGGAACGCCACTGTAACTGGGCCTCTTCGCGGCGACCATTTGACTTGAGCTGACCTGCATAGTCGATCATCCGCTCCGTCGCATCAGCCCGTCGATTCAGCACGATATCTTCCACGCGCTCACGCAGCTCTGGATCGAGATCTTCATAGACACCGAGCTGACCGGCATTCACGATGCCCATGGTCATGCCCGCCTTCACGGCGTGATACAGGAATACGGTATGGATGGCCTCACGAGCGGGGTCGTTACCGCGGAAGGAGAAGCTGACGTTAGAGACCCCCCCGGAGATCTTCGCGTAAGGCAGATTGGCCTTAATCCATCGCGTGGCGTCAATGAAATCAATCGCGTAGGCATTGTGGTCTTCAATCCCTGTGGCAATCGCGAAAATATTGGGATCAAAAATAATGTCTTCAGCAGGAAATCCAACTGTCTCCGTTAACAGGCGATAGGCACGCTCACAGATCTCTTGACGACGCACCAGGCTATCCGCCTGTCCTTTCTCATCAAAGGCCATCACGATCACTGCGGCACCATAGCGACGACAGAGCCGTGCCTGAGTGAGAAAGGCGTCTTCGCCTTCTTTCAGAGAGATCGAATTAACAATCGGCTTCCCTTGGACACACTTCAGTCCTGCCTCGATCACCGACCACTTCGAGGAGTCAATCATGATTGGAACGCGGGAGATATCCGGCTCAGAGGCAATTAGATTCAGGAAGCGAACCATGGCGGCCTCTGAATCGAGCATGGCCTCGTCCATATTGATGTCAATCACCTGTGCGCCGTTTTCCACCTGCTGACGAGCAACCGCGATGGCCTGTTCGTATTCCCCGGCAAGGATCAATCGTGCAAACTGCTTGGATCCCGTGACGTTAGTCCGCTCCCCGACGTTGACGAAGAAAGAGGACTCATCAATATTGCAGGCCTCAAGACCAGAGAGCCGAAGTTTCGGCGCAACCGCTGGAATGGCTCGAGGGGAAAACGATTTCACTGCCTCTGCAATCGCGGCAATATGATCCGGTGTAGTCCCGCAGCATCCACCAACGATATTGACCCAGCCTTGTTCTGCGAATTCACGCAGAAACCCGGACGTGACAGGGGGTGTCTCATCAAACCCTGTGGGCGCCATTGGATTGGGAAGCCCTGCATTGGGATAGATACAGATCGCGGTGTCCGCGAGCCGTGAAATTTCCTCTACATAAGGCCGCATTAATGCCGCACCCAGCGCGCAGTTCAGACCAATCGTAATTGGGCGTGCATGACGCACACTATTCCAGAAGGCTTCGACAGTCTGTCCGGAGAGAATTCGGCCAGAGGCATCGGTGATCGTGCCCGAGATCATGACCGGCCAGCGCATGCCACGGGCATCAAACACCGTCTCCATCGCAAAGATGGCCGCTTTGGCATTTAACGTGTCAAAAATGGTCTCGAGCAGCAACAGATCAGCCCCGCCATCGAGTAGCCCTTCAATCTGTTCGCGATAGCCTGCAACCAGCTGATCAAAGTGGATGTTGCGTGCTCCTGGATCATTGACATCTGGAGAGATCGACGCGGTTCGTGGGGTGGGCCCAATTGCACCGGCAACAAATCGTGGATGGTCCGGGGTGGAGAACTCATCACAGGCTTGTCGTGCAAGTCGCGCTGATTCGAGATTCATCAGACGACAGAGCTGCGGCAGGTGATAGTCGTCTTGTGCGACGGAGGTCGCGCCAAAGGTGTTCGTTTCGACAATATCCGCACCGGCCGCCAGATACTGACGATGAATATCCAGAATCACATCGGGCCGGGTCAGGGATAAAAGCTCGTTATTTCCTTTGACATCGATCCCTTGTGCGACAGCTGAGGCAATCGCCTCACGCACCTCAGCGCGAAGATCCAGAACGCTGGTTCCTCGGTAGTCGTCCTCGGTGAGTTTGAACTGCTGGATCATGGTGCCGGTTGCACCGTCAAGCACAAGAATCCGCTTAGCCATGTGCTGGCGAAGCAGAGGAAATGCAGCGGATTCAGGGGTTAACGCGTGTGTCGACATGAGGGCATTGGGATGGACGCCATCCCGGATCTAGGAAAACGCCCATTTTAGACTGCCCCCTGCCCGAAATCAGGGCGTCGGTCTAAGGCTATCCAGCCAACAGACCAGCCCATCGCTATTGAGCTTCAGGTCCAGATCAAGTACCGCCAGACAGTCCTCTTTTGAGAGAGAGACCCCCGCTTTGGAGAGATCTGCAAGCATCAGGCGAGACAGATCCTTGCGAATCAAGGCGCTTCGTTCGTCGCCCTCTGACTGATGGGCCAAGGCGATCTCGGCAAACTGGTCGGTCTGTCGCAGCAGACGGTCTCCATGGCGCTGGACATCTTTGAGCTGGGCATAGTGGGTGAGATAGACCGCGGGCGGTGCCGCGGCCATTAGTCGGCGCATCGACGCCTGTAAGTCTGTGGGCATAAACTGGGAAGGCGAGGACGTGACAAAGACATAGGCCCCCTGCGCCGTATCAAAATCCCTATAAGAAATACCAAACGTATCACCGGTAAAAAAGCTATTGGTTTTAGTGTCTCGAATATAGACATGGTGACGGGCATGCCCTGGCGCATCCCAGAATTCAAACTGGCGCCCGGCGAGGGAGACGGTCGCCCCTTCTGGGGTCTCGACAATCCGACTCGCGTCGATGGGGTCGAGCCCGCCGTATTCTTTTTCTGCCATGGCGGTCCCATAGACTTCACAGACGGCCGCCCAGAGCTTAGAAGGATCCACAAGATGCCGGGTGCCTCTTGGGTGTACGGTGACCCGGGCGTTCGGACAGTGTTGAAGCAGTGCCCCTGCGCCGCCAGCGTGATCGAGATGCACATGGGTCAGCAGAATCCAGTCGACGGCCTGAGGCCCAAGACCGAGCGCAGAGAGAGCCCCAAGAATTCTAGGCACCGCATACTGGGTAGAGGTGTCAATCACGGCAACGCGACCCTGTTCAACAACAAGATGGACCGCATCGAACTCGTCTCGGAAATAGCCCGAATCAAGCGCATAGATTCCCTGATCAAAGTCTCGCATCAGGGGCGTGACCAGTGGAGCGCCTGCGTGTTGGTGAAAAGGGGTCGAAAAAGTCATGGTGTCTCCAACGCTTCTTGTTGAATGATTCGTGCAGCCTGCTCCGCGATCAACATGACGGGTGCATTGGTATTCCCAGAGGTTATCGTGGGCATCGCAGAGGCATCAATCACACGGAGTCGTGTCACGCCACGAAGCCTAAGGCCAGAGTCTAATACCGTCATCGGGTCTGGCGCCTGGCCATTTGCACTGACAGAACCCATGGCACAGGTGCCCACCGGATGGAAAATGGTCGTGCCGAGATCGCGTGCGGCCGACAGCAATGCCGCCTCAGTGTCGGCCGAAACACCTGGCAAGACTTCTTCGGGTGTAAACGGAGACAGCGCGGGACTATGCATGATCCTGCGCGTCATCTGTAAGCCTGCAACCGCGACACGGCAGTCGTCTTCTGTTGATAGATAGTTACAGAAGATCTTGGGGGCCGCTAACGGATCGGGATTTCCTGCGCGGACCCAGCCGCGTGAACTTGGTCGAAGATTACAGACGCTTGGGGTGATGCCGTTAAACGCGTGAAGTGGCGCGCCGAACTTCGGCAGCGATAAGGGCTGGACATGCCACTCCAGATTTGCGCTTGGCTGGTTCGGATCACTCTTTGCAAAAGCGCCAAGCGTTGATGGGGGCATGGTCATCGGCCCGGTTCGGAATAGCGCGTACTGCAGGCCCATGCCGATGCGTGTCAGAAGGTTGTGATAGAGCGTATTGACGGTCCGCGCACGATCAATCTTGTAGACGGTTCGAATCTGAAGGTGATCCTGTAGATTTTCGCCAACCCCAGGGAGATCCAAGAGGGGCTGGATGCCTTGCGAATGAAGCTGTGCGGCGGGCCCAATGCCTGAGACCTGCAGCAGATGCGGAGAGCTGACCGCACCTGCCGACAGAATGAGCTGGTCTCGGATGCTCACCTGATATCTCTGCCCCTTGTGCAGGATCTCGAGCCCGGTTGCCTCAAGTCCTGCGTTGGCCCAGGCCTGTCGTTGAAACCGCGGTTGCTGACGCGTCTCATTCCGCGTCGGTGCCGTGAGCACACGAAGCACCTGCGTCTTGGTCATGACCGTTAGATTTTTTCGATGACGAATGGGATGAAGAAACGCATCGGCCATGGACCAGCGTACGCCTCGGCGTTGGGTCATATGAAAATAGGCAGACCCTGCATTATCACCACGATTAAACTCGTCAATCGGTGCAATACCTTGTTCTGCAGCCGCAGCACGCCAGGCATCAAGAATCTTCCAGCGCACTCGCGGAGATTCCACACGCATCTCGCCATTACTGCCGTGCCAACGATTCTCACCATCAAAGTAGTCTTCTAGCGATCGATAGATCGATAAGGCGTTCTGCCATGACCAGTCATGACTCCCCGTGATGGCCTGCCAACGATCATAGTCTGACGCCTGACCACGCATGTAGATCATTGCATTGATCGACGAGCAGCCACCAATCACGCGGCCGCGTGCATAGTGAATGGATCGGTGATTGAGACCCGGGTCTGGTTCGGTCTGGAAACACCAGTCAGTTCGGGGGTTAGCGATCGTAAACAGATAGCCCACCGGGATCTTGATCCAGAACCAGTCATCTTCTCCCCCGGCTTCAATTAACAGCACCTGATGATGGGGATTGGCCGAGAGTCGGCTTGCCAACAGGCAGCCTGCACTGCCTGCGCCAACGATGACGGTATCAAAGATCATCTGGAAGAGTGGTAGAAGCTAAATCCTTGTACGGTTTGTGACCGTGTTCGCGCAATACTCATGAGCATGCCAGCGCCGAATCCCAATGTCACCATTGCCGTGCCACCATATGACATCCACGGGAGGGGCACACCCACCACGGGCAGCACGCCGGTCACCATGCCCATGTTGACAAAGGCGTAGCTAAAGATGATGAGCGATAAGGCGCCAGCGAGCAGCCGTGAAAAAAGGGTGGGCGCCCCAATGGCAATCCAGAGTCCTCGCAGAACAAGTCCGCTATAGAGCGCGATCAGTAACAGATTGCCTAGAAATCCAAACTCTTCGGAGTACGCCGCAAAGACAAAGTCAGTGGTCCGCTCGGGAATGAATTCAAGATGGGTCTGTGTGCCCTGCATCCAGCCCTTACCAAAAAGCCCCCCTGATCCCACTGCAATGATGGACTGAATAATGTGGAATCCTTTCCCAAGGGGGTCGCGCATGGGATCGATGAGCGTGCAGACCCGTTGACGCTGGTACTCATGAAAACCCGGCCACGACAGACCATCTTTGCAGGCGGCATCGCCAAAAATAATCAGCCCGATAAGTCCTATCCCGACAATCCCTAGCGCAATCAGAACGATCCGCCACGAGAGTCCCGCAAAGAACAGGACAAAAATTCCCGCAGAGGACACCAGAATCGCAGTGCCCAGATCCGGCTGCGCCAGAATAAATCCGGTCGGGATCACGAGCACCACTAAGGCGATCGCCCAATGCCCAAGATGACGAAGGCCTTCGTAACGATGGACCAGCCAGGCCAGCATCATTGGCATCGCGATCTTCATCAGCTCAGACGGTTGGATTCGTGTAATCCCAATATTCAGCCAGCGACGCGCGCCTTTTGAGACATCTCCCGCGACAGCGACAGCGACGAGAAGCAGCACCCCAAGCACAAAGAGTGGCACAGCAATGCGCTGTAAGACCGACGGGTTGACATGGGCCACTGTCCACATGATCAGAACAGCAATCCCAAGATTTCGAATATGGTCCAGAAAACGACCCGGGAAGTCGAAGGCAGCGCTGTAGACAATCAGACTAGACAGCGCAGCGATCCCAAGGAACATACTGATGAACGGCCCGTCGAAGACGGCAAAGGTCGACCGAAACCATAGCCAGATCCCAAGCGGCCCCTTAGAGCTGATCTCATTGGGCATTGGGCTGACCTTTCTTTAAGAGCAGATGGTCGAACACAAGTCGCGCAATGGGGGCCGCAGCCGCGGCACCAAAGCCGCCGTTTTCAACGATCAGCGCGAGGGCGACTTCCGGTTTTTCTGCAGGCGCAAAGGCAACATATAGCGAGTGGTCCCGGTGGCGCTCTGCAATGCGTGCTGCGTTGTATTTCTCGTTCTGACCGATACTGACGACCTGGGCCGTGCCCGTTTTTCCTGCGACCGTATAGGGCACCCCAGCAAAGACCCGGGCGCCAGTTCCTGAGCGATTGACTTCGACCATGGCGTCTGTGACAAGGTCTAGTGCCGCATCGCTGACAGCGACTTTGCGAACAATGCTGGGTTCTGTCTTCGTGACCTCACCGGTGTTGGGATCTTCAATGGATTTCACTAGCCTTGGTCGCATCATGACGCCACGGTTGGCAAGTGTTGCGGTAGCGGTGGCCAGTTGAAGAATCGAAAAAGAGTTATATCCCTGACCGATACCAATCGACATGTTTTCGCCAGGGTGCCATGGCTGTTTGAACCGTGCCTCTTTCCATTCCGATGACGGAAGAATGCCGGCCACCTCCCCGATGAGGTCAATGCCTGTTTTCTGACCAAATCCCCAGGGTTCGATATGGCGATGAATAAGATCGACGCCCATATCTTTCGCCAGGATGTAGTAATAGGTATCACTGGAGACCACGATCGATTTTTTCAAATCGACAATGCCATTGCCATTGGGATTGCTGTCACGAAACTTGTGGTTTCCGAACATGAAGAACCCAGGATCGTTAATGGTGTCTTCGGGCTTGCGCGACCCAGACTCGAGTGCTGCTATCGCCATGAATGGCTTATAGGTGGATCCTGGTGGGTAGGTGCCGCGCAGCGGACGATTTAACAGCGGCTTATCTGGCGAGTTATTCAGGCTGTCCCAGGTTGTGGCATCAATCCCATCAATAAACAACGCCGGGTTGAAATTAGGCATCGAGACGAATGCCAGCACCTCACCCGTTGCGGGAGCCAGGGCCACCAGTGCGCCGCGCCGATTGCCGTAGGCATTTTCAATCAGACGTTGCAGCTCCCCATCAATTGACAGTCGAAGATTTTTCCCCGGTATCGGAAGCCGTCTGGCGAGACTACGCACCATGCGACCCCCAGCGGTGATCTCCATGCGATCAAAGCCGGTCTGGCCACGGAGCTCGTTTTCATAGGCCTGCTCCAGGCCTAGCTTGCCGATGTGAGAGGTGCCGAAATAGCTCGAGGCCAGGTCTGTCTGTTCAATCCGCTCGCGGTCTTTTTTTGAGATTCGACCAATGTGGCCGAGCAGATGAGACGACGAATCTCCGTAAGGGTAGTACCGCATGCTGCGGACGTTCACCGAGACGCCAGGAAGCTGATGCAGGTTGACCACAAGCTTGGCGACTTCCGCATCGTTTAATGTCGGCCGAAGCGGAATCGTGTCGAACTTTCGCAGCTCGTTTTTGAGCCGTCGGAACCGACGAAGATCAAGCTCATCGATTTTGATGAGCGTTCCCAACGTTGCCAGTGTCTCTTCAAGATTGGGAACCTTGTGAGGCTCAATCTCTAAGGCGAACCCCGAGGTGTTGCGCGCAATGACTTGACCATCGCGGTCAAAGATTTCACCGCGGGGCGCCTGCACCGGAAGCAGCGCAACGCGGTTTTCTTCCGAGAGGGCATGAAAGTCGAAGTACTTCCAGACCTGCAGGTAGGCAAACCGAAGCACCAATAACCCAAAGGCAAACAGCACCAGTGCGGCCATGAACGAGGCGCGCGCACGGAAATCGCCGGATTCGTTGACGCGAAACTCATTCATGACAGACGCCTCGGGACCAGCACCTCATCAACGACCGATGGCCTGGGTGGAATTTGTCGGACGGTTTAGTCGACTGATGATCCAGTCGGTAAACGGAATCCAGCACAAGGCGGTCAGGATGGGGGACACCAGGTATGACCAGACAGGCGTCACGCCAGACATGGACAGGCTGATCAGCATGACCACGATGTTCGCCAAGAGAAACAAGGGAAAGAGTTGTAACGCCTGACCAGAAATCGAATACCAGAGAAGCCGGCGATGGAGTGCAATCGCGCCATAAGACAAGATGGAGTATGCAAGTGCATGCTGGCCTAAGAGTGCGCCCGAATGGACATCCATGATCACCCCTAAGAGCCAGGCCAAGGCGATGCCCACGCGTCGAGGCTGAAAGACATTCCAGAAGACCAGGACCAATGCCAAGAGACTCGGCATTGGCCAGTGACCCCACGGAATCATCTCAAACGCTAATGCCCCGATAAATGTCCAGGTCATCATCGTAGTGCTCGGCGTTCTGCCAAGAATGGCACGTCTCACTTGGCCACCCCTTTCGTACGAGCGGTTGCTGGTTTGGGGTCTAGCTCTCGCGGCGCGGGTGGAATTAAGGCCTGATCGACGAGAATCACCAGCACGTGACGGAGGGACCCGACTGGGGCAACCGGCGTTGCTGTCACGCGCGGAAACTGTCCTGAACCGCCGCGCTCAACGCGGTTGATCTTTGCCACGGGCATCCCTGTGGGATACAGACCATCAAGGCCCGAGGTCACCATCAGATCCCCGGCGACCACGTCCGCGTTAATGCTGAGATATTTCAGATCGACCTGTTGGCCATCTCCCGTTCCGACTGCAACACTGCGAATGGCCGAACGCGGAAGGTGTACAGGAACAATCAGCGAGGGATCGGTGACGAGCGCAACCTCTGCGGTAATGGGCGAGACTCGCACCACCTGCCCGACAATTCCTCCTGAATTGATGACTGGGTGACCTGGGGCGACACCATGCTGACTCCCGCGATCAATCACGATACGACGGCTGAAGGCATCCCTGGTTTCATGGCTGATCTCTGCGGCAATCGTCTTGTGCTGAACCGACTTTCGAAGATCAAGCAGTCCACGCAGACTGTCATTTTCAATCCGCATCTGCTCCACCTGAAGTAGGGTATCGGCGGTTGAGGTCTCTTTTTGGGCAAGTGCATTGCGGCTGTTAACGAGATCGATCATTGCAGATCCGTAACTGCCGATCCAATAGGCCGCGTCGCGTGGAAACATCAGGACCTGTTCGATCGGATAAATCACGATCGACAGGCCCTGTCGGAGCGGCTTTAGCAGACTGAAGTGCAGGTCTGCGTAGATGGTTGCCGCTGCTGCAATAACTGCAATCAGTAGTCGAAGCCGTGCCGAGAGGCCTTGTTTGAAGAGCGGTGGAGGACTCTGTGAGAGGGCCATATCAGCGGATGGCGCTCCCCTTACTCATGGGCGAAGACGTCTTTGAAATCGTCAATTCGCTCAAGGGCCTCACCGCAGCCGCGCACCACACACGAGAGCGGATCATCTGCAACGTACACGGGCAGTCCTGTCTCCTCAGAGAGTAGTCGATTGAGATCTCGCAACAGCGCGCCGCCCCCAGTAAGCACCAGGCCGCGTTCTGCGATATCGGCTGCAAGCTCAGGAGGCGTCTGCTCGAGCGCGTTCTTCACGGCCACGACGATCTGATTGAGTGGCTCGGTAAGGGCTTCTAAAATCTCGTTACTTGAGACGATGAAAGTTCTGGGGATTCCTTCGCTTAGGTTACGGCCGCGGACTTCCATCTCGCGGATCTCGCTGCCTGGGAATGCAGAACCAATATTCTTCTTGATCGCTTCCGCGGTCTGTTCACCGATCAGCATGCCGAAGTTGCGACGAATGTAGTTGGTGATGGCCTCATCAAATTTGTCACCGCCAACGCGCACACTCCCCGCGTAGACAAGTCCCCCAAGAGAGATCACACCAACCTCTGTGGTGCCACCGCCAATATCCACCACCATCGATCCTTGGGGTTCTGAGATCGCAAGGCCAGCCCCGATGGCTGCAGCCATCGGCTCTTCAATCAGATAGACCTGGCTCGATCCAGCCGACAATGCAGACTCGCGAATCGCGCGTCGTTCAACCTGCGTTGAACCACAGGGGACACAGATGATCACGCGCGGGCTGGGGCTGAGAAATTTCTTCTCGTGCACCATGCGAATAAACTGCTTGAGCATCTGTTCGGTGACCGTGAAATCGGCAATCACACCGTCTTTCATCGGACGAATGGCCTCGATGTTGCCGGGGACTTTGCCCAGCATCTGTTTGGCCTTGAGACCTACTGCTTCAATAATCTTTTTGCCCCCGGTGCCGCCTTCGTAGCGGATCGCGACTACGGACGGCTCGTCCAGTACGATGCCCTTGCCACGAACGTAGATCAGGGTGTTGGCGGTTCCCAGATCGATCGCGATGTCCTGGGAAAAGTAGTTGCGAAGAAAGCCGATCATATAAACCTTGCGTCAAAAGAAAAGGATAATAAAGCACAATATGACCCTTGATTTTCTAATTCTGTGAACCTCGAAACCAAAGACCTCGAAAAGCTCGCTCGACTCGCTCGGCTTGATCTTTCATCCCAGGACCAGACTGCGGTTCTGGCCTCCCTTGATGCCGTACTGAGCTGGGTTGGCTCGCTGTCGCAGGCGCCCACGCAGGATGTCGAACCGATGGCCCATCCCCACGATCTTGCGCTTCGCCTGCGCGAGGACGTCGCGAAGCCGTTGCCTGATCGGGATGCGTTAATGCAGAACGCGCCTCAGGCTGCGGGCGGGCTCTTTATCGTGCCGCGTGTGGTGGAATAACCATGGTAGCCAACCCTTTTTCTGATCTTTCCAGCCTGGCCCAGGCGCTGGCCAGCCGCCAGCTGGGGGCGGTCGAGCTTGCTCAAGACGTCCTGGGCCGTATCCAGGCCGACGCCACGAACGCTTTTCTTGCGGTGGACCCGGAGCAGACGCTTACCCAGGCGCGGCTCGCGGATGACCGGCTCAAGAAGGAGAGCCCCACGGCCGCGGGACAAGGGTTCTCCCTGGTGGGCCTTCCGATTGCCCACAAGGATATTTTTGTCACGCGCGGATGGCCAACAACAGCGGCCTCCAAGATTCTCGCGGGCTACCGTAGTCCGTTTGACGCAACGGTGGTAGAAAAGCTTGCCGACGCCGGCATGGTGACGGTTGGCAAGCTCAACTGTGACGAGTTTGCGATGGGTTCTGCCAATCTGCATTCCGCCTATGGCCCGGTACGCAACCCATGGGACGCGCATGCGATCCCCGGCGGATCATCAGGGGGTTCGGCTGCGGCAGTGGCGGCGGGTGTGGTTCCCGCGGCAACAGGAACCGATACCGGTGGGTCTATTCGGCAGCCGGCGGCGATGTGCGGACTGACTGGAATCAAGCCAACTTATGGCCGTGTCTCGCGTTGGGGAATGATCGCTTATGCCTCGAGCCTTGATCAGGCCGGGCCGATGGCCAGAACCGCGCGGGACTGCGCCGTCTTGCTGTCTGCGATGACGGGCTTTGATGAGAAAGACTCCACCAGCCTGGAAATGCCGGCCCAGGATTTCGCAGCAGGCCTTGAGTCGCCCATGGATGGTGGCGCAACGGCGACGCCATTGAAAGGGCTTCGGATTGGTCTGCCCCAAGAGTTTTTTGCTGAAGGACTTAGCCAAGAGGTTCGCACCGCGATTGATTCGGCCATTGCGGAGCTGGTGAAACTGGGTGCAGTCACGGTCGAGATCTCTCTACCGCGGACCGCGCTGAGTATCCCAGCCTACTACGTGATCGCTCCGGCAGAGGCGTCGAGCAATCTGAGTCGCTTTGATGGGGTGCGGTATGGTCATCGCGCCAAAGACGTCAAAGACCTTGAGTCGCTTTACCGAATCTCCCGCGCGGAGGGTTTTGGCAAGGAGGTGCAGCGTCGCATCCTGATTGGCACTTTTGTACTGTCCCACGGCTATTACGACGCCTATTACATTCAGGCGCAGCGGGTTCGTCGCCTGGTCTCCCAGGATTTTGATCAGGCCTTCACCCAGTGCGATCTGATTGCGGGTCCTGTCGCGCCGACGGTGGCCTGGGATATTGACGCCCCCTCTGCCGACCCTCTCCAGGATTATCTGGCCGATATCTATACCCTGGGCGTTAACCTTGCCGGCTTGCCTGCGATGTCCATCCCGTGTGGCTTTGGCCAAGGCAAGCATCAGCGTCGCCCAGTCGGACTTCAGCTCATTGGTCCTCGATTTCAGGAGCAGCGGTGCCTGACAACGGCACACTGGTTCCAAAGGGCAACCGACTGGCACTTGAGAACCCCGCAGACCACGACGGGAGGATCCGTATGAACTGGGAAATCGTGCTCGGTCTAGAGACCCACGTCCAGCTGAAGACGCAGTCCAAGATCTTTTCGCCGGCCTCGACGGCATTCGGTGCAGCACCGAACACCCAGGCCCACATGATCGACATGGCATTGCCCGGCGTGCTTCCTGTCCTGAACCGAGAGGCGGTTGCCTGTGCCATTCGTTTTGGTCTGGCGGTGGGGGCGGAGATCGCGCCGCGTTCAATCTTTGCACGCAAAAATTATTTCTATCCCGATCTGCCCAAGGGCTATCAGATCAGTCAGTTTGAAATTCCGGTGGTACAGGGGGGCTTTGTCACGACCGTGACAGACCAGGGTGCGCGCAAAATCGCGCTCACGCGAGCGCATCTTGAGGAAGATGCCGGCAAATCAATTCACGAGGGCATTGAGGGACTTCCGCAGGGATGTTCGGGCATCGACCTTAATCGCGCAGGAACGCCACTACTTGAGATCGTGAGCGAACCTGTCATGCGGTCCGCGAAAGAGGCGGTCGCCTATGCCAAGGCCTTGCACACGCTGGTCACTTGGATTGGGATCTGCGACGGCAATCTTCAAGAAGGATCGTTTCGCGTCGATGCAAACGTGTCGGTTCGCCCAATGGGCCAGACCGCTTTCGGTACGCGGTGTGAGATCAAAAACCTCAACTCATTCCGATTCCTGGAAAAAGCGATCGAAGTCGAGGCCCGTCGTCAGATTGAACTGATCGAAGACGGAGGGCAGGTCACCCAGGAAACGCGACTGTTTGATCCTGATCTCGAAGAGACGCGAGCCATGCGCAGCAAAGAAGACGCGCATGACTACCGCTATTTCCCAGATCCTGATCTTCCCCCTTTGGTGATCAGCAGCCAGTGGATTGATTCAGTTCGCGCAGCCATGCCAGAGCTGCCTGATAGTCTGCGCGAGCGGCTCGTCGATCGGTATGGGCTGTCAGACTATGACGCCTCGATGATGGCCCAGAGTCGAGAGACATCAGAATTCTTTTTTGCGGTGATTGCTGCAGGCGAATCCGCAGCGCTGGATCCTAAGCTGGTTGCTAACTGGATGATGGGTGAGCTTGCCTCGACATTAAATCGCGAGGGGATGGAGATCTCTGCCTCGAAGATTTCACCAGAGCAGCTTGCAGGGCTTCTGGTGCGCATCGCAGACGGCACGGTGAGTAACAAGATTGCGCGGGATATTTTTACCGAGCTCTGGTCGGGGGCCTTCTCATCTGCTGACGCGGTGATTGATGCGAAAGGACTACGTCAGATTCAGGACACGGGACTCATTGCGGGGCTGGTGGACGAGGTGCTCGCCGCCAATCCGAAAATGGTCGAAGAATTCAAGGCCGGCAAAGAAAAAGCGATGAATGCTTTGGTGGGCCAGGTGATGAAGCGGTCTCAGGGCAAGGCCAATCCGCAGCAGGTCACAGATCTCGTCCGCGCAAGACTCAGCCAATAAAGCTTGGCAATCGGTGTCGGGGGCGTAAGAGTTCGCGCCCGGACACCGTCTAAGGGATATCTTTAGAAAACAAAGGACGTCTCTCATGAACGCGAAGCTCGTTAAAACCTGTATTGCCCTGCTCCTTGCCGGGAGCGCGGTGACGTCGTTTGCCGCAATGCCGGAACCTGTCGATCCTCGTGCGGTTGCTCAGATGTCGATGGAAGAACGGATGCAGCAAAGCCGTCAGTTGCGTGAGGCAATGTCGAAGGCCACGCCAGAAGAGCGACAGGCGTATCGCGAAAAACTCCGCGCCAAGATGGATACCCTCACTCCTGACGAACGTCGCGCGCTTCATCAGAAAATGCGCGACGACTGGAAGCAGCTCAACCCTGAACAGAAAGAGCGGTTTAGCGAAGATCGCCGTAGCCTCGTCGAAGGCCTAAGCCGAGAAGAGCGCAAGGCGATGCGCGACGAGCGCCGCAAGGCGTATGAAAAGCTATCCCCGGAAGAGCGCAAAAAATGGCGCGATGACATGCGCAAGATGTATCACCAGCGCCATCATCACTTCCACGACATGCGCGAGAGGTATCACCACCGCCACCATCACCTTCACGGATCGGGTCCTGACGCGACGTGCTAACAGCAGCGTTTCCGACAGAGCGCTCTTGGTCAGATGACCAGGGGCTCTTTCGTCTGGCGCGCATAGGCGAGCCGAAGGCGACCCGCGCTCTTGTCGAGTCTTTAAGTCCCCGGGCGTATGCGCTGGCCTGGCGCATGCTTGGGGACGCGACAGAGGCGGAAGATGTGCTCCAAGAAGCGTTTATTCGGTTGTTTAATGGCGCGGAATTTCAGGGCCAGTCCAGGCTTGGCACCTTCTTTCATACGATGGTGGCGCGCCTGTGTCTGGACCGGATTCGTCAGCGCAAACCGGAACTGCTGCTTGATGCGCAGGATTTCGAGCAGATCGCTGACGGCGAGCAGCAGTCTTCTGCGGACCCCGAGGACCAGCTGTCGCATCAGCAGACGGCCAATCGGATGCAGTCGGCGATTGCGCGGCTTAGTCCGCGTCAACGAATGGCGATATCGCTCTGGGCGTATCATGATTTTGATGTCACTGACATTGCGCGGGCACTGGACTGCGACCTGAATGCAGCCCATCAGTGTCTGCATCGGGCGAAGGTCTCGCTGCGCAAATTATTGGAAGGAAATATGGGTCATGAATGATCAAGATGACAGACTCAAACAAGCGATTCGTCAGGCGCCGCACCCGCGTCTTAGTACTGATTTTGCTGACCGCACCCTGACGCGACTCACGGCTGCGAGACCCAACGATGCGCAGTCGGCTGTCGTAGTTCAGGGCAATGCCTTGACACTTGGTGGTCTGGGGTCACTGACTCGCCGTCGTTGGATGATCTTTGGCGCACTATTGTTTGCCGCCGTGCTGTCCGTTCAGGTCATTCAAACGATGACTGCTGACGACGAGCTTCTTGAGCTCGACACCCTATCGATGTCGAGCCTTCTCGCGCTTTAACCGTAGTCAACAATCAGCGGGGCGTGATCTGAAAAGCGTGTCTCGGTGTAGATCGATGTTGCTCTTGCGAGTCGCGCAATGCCTGGTGTCGCAATCTGATAGTCAATCCGCCAGCCGACGTTTTTTGCGCGCGCCTGGCCGCGATTACTCCACCAGGTGTACTGGTCTGGTCGCGGATCAAGTTGTCGAAAGACATCCACCCAGCCAAGCTCGTCAAATACACGGGTAAGCCATGCACGCTCTTCGGGAAGAAACCCAGAGTTTTTTAAGTTGCCCTTCCAGTTCTTTAAGTCGATCTCATGGTGGGCAATATTCCAGTCCCCACAGATGACAAACTCTCGGCCAGTCTTGCGGTGTTCCTCTGCCCATTGCGCCAGCACGGGAAAGAAGCCGTCGAGAAATCGAAACTTTGATGCCTGTCGTTCGTCAGACGCAGAGCCGGATGGCAGGTAGACACTGACGACGCTCATGGGGGTCTGAGCCTGGTCAAAGTCTGCACGAAGAACACGACCCTCCTGATCAAATTCATCGATCCCAATGCCGCGAACAATGCGGGTTGGGGGTAGCGCGCTATAGATGCCCACGCCGCTGTAGCCTTTTTTTTGTGCGGCGTAGAACACGCCAGCGAGCGAGCGATCATTGTGCAGGATGCGCAGATGCTCGTCTGAGAGATCAGCCTCTTGCGCCTTAAGCTCCTGGACGCAGACAACATCGGCATGCTGCTGACCCAGCCAGTCCAGGGCGCCTTTGGTGGCGGCGGATCGAATGCCATTCAGGTTCAGTGAAATTAGTCTCATGGGGTATATTCTCTCGCATCATGACCCAGCCCTCTTCTCTCGCTTCAACCGACCAGGCGTTTATCCAATTCGCGCTCGATGCCGGCGTGCTCCGGTTCGGTGAATTCAAGACCAAAGCAGGCCGACTCTCGCCCTATTTTTTCAATGCGGGACTTTTTCATCACGGCGGCACACTGGGGGGCCTTGCCCAGTTTTATGCCAAGACGTTTCTGTCTGCGGAGTTTGATGGTCGTCTGAGTGTCGACATGTTGTTTGGCCCAGCTTATAAGGGCATCACACTTGCAAGCGCAACGGCCGTTGCCTTAGCCCATGCGGGCCGCGACATCGGGTTCGCCTATAACCGCAAGGAAGCGAAAGACCATGGCGAAGGTGGTGTCGTGGTTGGGGCCCAGCTTGCCGGTCGAGTCTTGATTATTGATGACGTGATCTCTGCAGGGACGTCGGTTAGGGAGTCCGTGGAATTGATTCGCGCCCATGGCGCAACGCCCGCAGGCGTGCTGATTGCCTTGGATCGAATGGAGCGCGGCGGTACAGCCGACGCACCGACTGCACGATCCGCAGTCCAGGAGGTGCAAGACCTGTTTGGCATCCCCGTCATTGCGATTGCAACGTTGGCGAATCTTCTAGAGTTTCTTGAACAGACAAAGAGTCCAGAACTTGCGCGCCATCAGGCGGCGGTGCTGGCCTATCGGCAGCAGTGGGGCGTCTGAGTCTCGTCGACTGACGCCTTGGCAGTCATGGATTAGAGCGATGGGTCCGGAGGTAGTGTCTCGAGCGTACGGCCGATTGCCTTTGCATACAGCGGTAGCACCTGATCAAGATGTCGATCGATCTCAGCGATCCGGTTGTTTCCGGATGGATGGGTGGAGAGCCATTGGGGCGGTGCGTTTTTCGATGCTGACGCCATTTTTCTCCACAGCGTAATCCCCGCACGAGGATCGAAACCTGCTCGCGCCGCGATATCAAGCCCAATCAGATCAGCCTCACTCTCATCGTCTCGCGAAAACTTCAGCATGGTGAGCTGGGCACCATAGTCCATCGCCATTCGACCGACATCCCCGAGACCAAGCACTGACGATAAAACACTCGCACCAATGCCCGTCAGCTGATTTTTAGCCAGGCGTTCACGCGAGTGTTCCCGAAGGGCATGGGCCATTTCATGACCCATGATCATGGCCACTTCGTCATCGGTCAGGGCAAGTCGTTCGAGAATGCCCATATAGAACCCAATCTTGCCTCCGGGCATACAAAAGGCATTGATCGTATTGGCGTTAAACAGCTGGACTTCCCAGGGCCAGTCTTTGGCGCGAGGATTCCAGCGTACGGTATACGGCAGCAGTCGATTCGCAATGGTCTTGAGCCGCACGAGCTGTGGGTGACTATCCGGGGCTAGTGCATTTTTCTGCGCAGCCTGGCGTTTCATCTGAACAAACTGCTGGGCTGCTGCTCGTTCCAGCTGATCAGCAGGAACAAGGTTACGAAGCCGTGAAGGCTTATCAACCACGACCCCCTCTTCGTCTGCAGGGGTGGATCGCGAGGTCTGTGCGACAACGGGCCCTGTGAGCAATAGGCTCACCAGGCCAATCAGAAGACCCGCCGTCAGGGCTGTTTTTTTCGGAGCAGAAAATCTCATAAGCGTTGACAATACGACTAGACCATTGTGTAAGCGAGTCTTTATTTTGAACCAGTCCTCTCCTGAGAGTTCCAGCCCACTTAAGACGGTGCCACCACGGCGTGCGCTCCTCGTCATGACCCTTATCCTGGGATTTGCCAGTGGGCTACCGCTGGCGCTTTCCACCGGCACTATGCAGGCCTGGCTGACTGTCGAGGGCGTGAACCTCAAGACACTGGGCTGGCTCACGCTCTTGGGGCTCCCTTACACCTATAAGTTTGCCTGGGCGCCACTTTTAGATCGGTATCAGGTGCCCTGGCTCGGGCGTCTCGGGGGCCGCCGCCGCGGATGGCTGGTGGTGCTTCTGGTGGCGATGGCACTCGTTCTTTTTGGCATGTCACAGCAGACTCCCGGCGCCGCGACGGAGAGCCTTTGGGGTCTTGCCACGCTTGCAGGCCTTCTGGTTTTGTTATCGGCAAGCTTTGACATTGTGTTCGATGCCTGGCGTGCCGAGTCCTTAACGCCGGAGCAGCGTGGACTGGGAGCGGCCTGGTCTGTCGTCGGCTATCGACTTGCGATGCTGACATCTGGTGGACTCGCACTGATGCTCGCGGATCTCTATCTTGGGTTTGCTGGCGTCTATGCCTTGATGGCGTTGTTTTGTCTGATGCTTGCTGTAGTGGCGGCGTTTTCGCCAGAGCCTGCGCAGGTAACAGCGCCGCGATCCTTGGTGGCGGCAACGGTCGAGCCGTTTAAAGAGTTCTTTAGCCGCAAAGGCGCGATCCTAATTCTGGTGACGATCATTCTGTATAAGCTTGGTGATGCCTTTGCGGGAAGCCTCTCGACTGCTTTTCTGATTCGCGGCGCTGGGTTTAGTCCTGCTGAAGTCGGCGCTGTGAACAAGGGCGTTGGCCTGGTCGCGACATTAGTGGGCGGGCTTGCTGGAGGTCTCCTGATGTCGAGAATCTCGCTCTGGATGGCGCTTCTGATCTTTGGGATTCTTCAGGCAATTACAAATCTTGGGTTTTGGTGGCTCGCGGCATTTCCGCCAAGCCTGACCGACATGACTGCTGTCGTGCTGCTCGAGAATCTTGCGGGTGGCATGGGTACTGCTGCGTTTGTTGCGCTATTGATGACGCTCTGTGATATCCGATTTACTGCAACGCAGTTTGCGCTGCTATCGGCCTTGGCATCGATTGGTCGAGTGGTCGTGGGGCCCGTTGCGGGAGTCACTGCGACGGACTGGGGCTGGCCCACATTCTTCTTGTTTTCGACTGCTGCGGCGATCCCGGGCTTGGTGATGCTGATCGGGGTTCGCAAAAGACTTGCGGGGCCAGGCCCCGCAGCGTCTGTTACTTGACCACGATCACAGGAATCGGGCTCAGGCTAATCAGCTTGGTGGTGACGGAACCCAACAGAAGATCGGTCACCGAGCTGCGGCCTTTTCCGCCAAGGACCAGCAGATCTAATTTTTCATTCTTAAGGGTCTCAAGAATGGTCGGTGCGACTTCGCCATGGCCTTTCACGATCTCGACGGGGATCCCCGCATCCGCAGCGATGCGCTTGGCGTCAGCGAGCTCTTCCTCTGCAATCTGGTCCATGTAGCTTTCAATCTGCTTGCGGTCAATGCCGCGCGCGACAGGCGAGATCAATGCGGAAAGATGAACGTTGATGAGCAGCAGCGAGGCCGGCTCTTTCATCATTTTGCCGAGTCGAATGGCTTCTCTCAGTGCCCGAAGAGAGTTTTCGGATCCGTCAATGGCAATTCCAATTCGCATGATTCTTCCCTTTTTCTTAAAGCCCTTACAGGCGTGTTACTCAACAGTGACGCTTTTGGCGAGGTTGCGCGGTTTGTCCACGTCGTTACCACGTGCTAAAGCCACATGATACGCCAGCAGTTGTAAAGGAACTACATGAAGGATGGGGGAAACCTGACCGGCATGATCTCCAAGTGAGATCACCTGGATTCCATCAGACGGCGTGATGCCCGATCCTTTGTCGGCGATGATGTAGAGCGCCCCCCCTCGTGCACGAACCTCTTGCAAGTTGCTTTTGAGTTTTTCGACGAGCTGGTCATTGGGTGCAATGGCAATCACCGGCATCTCGGCGTCAACCAAGGCTAACGGCCCGTGCTTGAGTTCTCCCGCAGCATAGGCTTCTGCATGAATGTAAGAGATCTCTTTGAGCTTCAACGCGCCTTCCATGGCAATGGGGTAGTGGATGCCGCGGCCCAGAAACAGCGCATGATCTTTTTCCACAAAGGCCTCTGCCCAGCGCTTGAACTCAGGTTCCGCCGCCAGAATATGGGTCATGGCATTTGGCAGGTGTCGTAGCTGGGTCAATGCAGCCTGTTCGGCATCCGCACTCAGCCGCCCCTTGATCTTGGCCATGACAAGCGTAAACAGAAATAACGTCGCCAGCTGAGTCGTAAACGCCTTGGTAGACGCCACGCCGATCTCGGGGCCAGCACGCGTGAGAAAGCGCAGGGTGGATGCACGAACCAACGAGGACTCGGGAACGTTACAGATGGTCAGACTCTGCGTGAGGCCCAGTGATGTCGCATGCTGAAGGCTGGCCAGTGTGTCCGCTGTTTCGCCAGACTGAGAGATGGTAATCACTAGGGTGTCTGGTAAGGCCACACTCTCGCGATAGCGATATTCACTCGCGATCTCAACAGAGACCGGGATCTTGGCGATTGCCTCGAGCCAGTATTTGGCAACAAGCCCCGCGTGATAGCTGGTGCCACAGGCGAGGATCAGAATCTGTTCAGTCGCTGTCAGCACTGGCCCGGCCTGCTGCCCAAAGAGTGTGGGCGAAAGTGCGGAGGCACCCATGACCTCTTCGAGAGTGGCTGCAATGGCGCCAGGCTGCTCAAAAATTTCTTTCTGCATGAAGTGGGCATAGGGCCCAAGTTCAATGGCATCCAGAGATAACGAACTCTTTGTAGCGGGGCGATCGACCGGTGTGTTGGTGCGATCGACGATCGATACCTGATCGGGGGTCAGGCAGACCAGGTCACCGTCTTCAAGATAAATAATCTGACGAGTCACCTGAAGCAGGGCCGACGTGTCGGACGCCAGGAAATTTTCCGCATGAGCCGTATCGCCAGACGGATCCCCAAGCCCGATTAACAGTGGCGCGCCTTGGCGTGCGCCGATGATCAGTCCCGGGTCTTGGCTGGAGATCACGGCAATCGCATAGGCCCCCGAGAGCTGCGCGCGGGCGGATTCGACCGCTTTTTGAAGCGACGGGGCAGTCTGACGAAGCCGATGGATCAGGTGGGCGATGACCTCTGTGTCAGTCTCTGAGACAAACACGTAGCCATGACTGCGCAGCATCTGTCGAAGCGGTTCGTGGTTTTCGATGATGCCGTTATGAACCACACAGATCGAGAGCCCGTCTTTTTCTGAGAGATGGGGATGGGCGTTATCAGTGGTCACTCCGCCGTGGGTCGCCCATCGCGTGTGGGCGATCCCGACGCGGGCGGTCAGCGTCTGGGACTGTGTCTCAAGTTCAGCAACACGACCCACTGCACGGACCCGGTCAATCCGATTTCCCTGCGCGATAGCGAGCCCGGCGGAGTCATAGCCACGGTATTCGAGTTTCTTCAGTCCCTCAATCAGGACTGGGACAATGTTACGCGGATTGTTCTGGGCGGCAACTGCGCCGACGATGCCACACATGTCAATGCGCTTTCTTGTGGGGACGTTGATAGGTCTTCAGCGACACCTGGGGGCTTCTTGAAAGCGTTAAGGTTTTTGCGGGCGCATCTTGCGTGAGCGTGGTGCCTGCACCAAGGGTTGCCCCTTTGCCGACGGTGACAGGTGCGACCAGCTGGGTATCCGATCCGATAAAGGCGTCGTCCTCGATGACCGTGCGATGTTTTTCCGCGCCGTCGTAGTTACAGGTGATCGTACCGGCTCCGATATTGACGCGGGCACCGATGGTGGCGTCCCCAAGATAGGACAGGTGGTTTGCCTTTGATCGCGGCCCGAGCTCGGTGTTTTTTATTTCCACAAAATTGCCCACGTGGGCGCCTTCGCCCAGTCGCGATCCCGGACGAATTCGGGCGTATGGCCCGACGACCGCCTTCGGACCGATCATCGACTGATCGATCGTACTGAAGGCCTCGATCTGAACCTCGCCATCAATCTGGCTGTTACGAATGACGCAGTAGGGGCCAATCGTGCTGCCACGACCGATCGAGACATCTCCTTCAAAAATACATCCAACATCAATCGAGACATCGGGCTCACATCGCAGCGTGCCACGGATATCGATTCGCTCAGGATCCATCAGGCGCACGCCTTGATCCATGAGCGCTTGCGCGAGGCGACGCTGAAGATGACGTTCAATGTCCGCACGCTGCGGCTGACTATTGACCCCGAGGATCTCGTCTACTGATGACGGCATGACACTGCCGATCGGTTGTTTGTCTTTCGAGGCCATAGCAATAACATCCGTGAGATAAAACTCGTGTTGGCTATTCTGATTGGTCAGCTGTCCAAGCCATCGAATCAGAGCGGGGGTCGGGGCGATCAGGATTCCTGTATTGATCTCATCAATCGATCGAATCTCAGGTGTGGCGTCTTTCTCTTCGACGACCGCAACGATGTCGCCACCCGCATCGCGAACGATTCGTCCATAACCAAAAGGATCCGACAGTCTGGCGGTTAACACGGCCATCCCTGCATGACGCAAGGCTGTCTCCTTTAGGCGGGATAGCGTCTCGCTGGTGATCAGAGGCACGTCACCATAGAGAATCAGTGTCGGCACATCCGGTGCAAGAAATGGAATCGCCTGTTGTACCGCATGACCAGTCCCTTGCGGGGGATCCTGAATGGCCCAGTCAATCGACAGGTTCTGTCCGGGTTTTTGCGCGGCAGGCGCGATCTGATCTGCCCACTGGCGGACCTGATCCGCACCGTGACCCACCACAAGAATCAGCCGTGTCGGATCAAGATGCATCGCGGCTTTCAATACATGCCCAAGCATGGGCATTCCGGCGACGGGGTGAAGGACCTTCGGAAGTGCGCTGCGCATCCTGGTTCCTTTTCCTGCCGCAAGAATGACAATGTTCATGACCAGATCTTAAATGTGACGAGCCTCGCCGCCGTGACCATGGCGTTGGTTCGGTGAGATGAGCGATCCGATCACCATCCCCGCGGCGCTCGCGAAAAGACCGATGAGCTGGGGTTCGCCGGGACCTTCAAAGCCTGTGATCTCCAGAACAATCCAGGTGGAAAGCCCCATCGCAATCGCAAGCCCTGCCCCAAGGTTGCTCGCACGTTTCCAGAAGAGTCCTGCTGCTAAGGGCACAAAGGCTCCCGCCAGCGTAATTCGATAGGCGTGCTCAACCATGGTGTGAATACTCGAATCGGTCGCAATCGCGTAATAGGTCACGATACTGGTGAAGATTAGTACCGTAATCCGTGTCGCCCACAAGAACTGGCTGTCTGTCATGCGCGGCGCAAACCCTTTCAGGACGTTCTCAGTAAAGGTCACCGATGGTGCAAGCAGTGTTCCCGATGCCGTACTCATGATCACCGAGATGAGCGCGCCAAAGAAGACCACCTGCATGACAAACGGCATGTGATTCAGAATCAGCGTGGGCAAGATGAGCTGGGAGTCCTCGACAAGAAGTTTTTTCACCATTTCGGGGTCAATGATGGTTGCGGTATAGGCCAGAAATAAAGGCACCGCCGCGAAAAAGAAATACGACATGCCACCTAGCGTGGTTCCCCAAACGGCAACCGTCTCGTTCTTTGAAGAGTTGACCCGCTGAAACACGTCTTGCTGGGGGATGGATCCAAGCGCCATCGTGACCAGTGCGGCAATCCAGCCAAGCATATCGATGAGGTCCAGCCTGGGGAGAAACTCAAACTTGCCCTCTGCAGAAGCCTTTGCGATGACATGGGCCACGCCCCCTGCCTGATCCGCAGCGTTGTTCGTGACCAACAGTAGCCCAATGATGATGACGATCATCTGGACAAAGGTGGTCAGTGCCACTGACCACATGCCCCCAAAGATGGTGTAGATCAGCACAACCCCAGCGCCAATCAGCATCCCTTGGTTGGCACTGATGAGGCCTTCTGACAGCACATTGAAGACTAGGCCGAGCGCAGTGATCTGTGCCGCAACCCAGCCAAGATAAGACACGATGATGCAGATCGATAACAGTAGTTCTGTCTGGCGGTTGTAGCGCACTCGGAAATAGTCGCCGAGGGTGATCAGATTCATTCGATAGAGTGGACGCGCAAAAATCAGTCCAAACAAGACAAGACAAAGGGAAGCGCCCAGCGGATCAGAGATGAGACCGCGGAACCCTTCTTCAATAAAGGTCGCCGAGATCCCCAGAACCGTCTCTGCGCCAAACCAGGTGGCAAACACCATGGCAAGGACCATCACCATCGGCAGGTTACGACCCGCTGTGATGTAGTCCTTTGCGTTGTGAACCTTGGTCGCACCATACAGACCAATCGCGATCGACACGGCAAGATAGGCCAGCACAAGCCAAAGCAGCATCTCGAGAGACCCTATAAAGGTTAGAAGGAAAAAGCAGCCCCGATTATAGGAGCCAGGGCTGGGCTAGGATGAGTCCCAATAAAAGGGTTAGCACCACTAAGAGTGCCACCACAAGCCATTGCAGCCGTCGCGTGTGACGCTGGGCCTGCTCGAGGGCGGCCATTCTTTGCGTGAGCTGCTGGCCGGGGTCCTTACTGGCATGGAGCAGCGCCTGATGCACCAACCTTGGGAGCTGCGGCAGGGTCTGGGCCCATTGTTCCGCCTCTTTCTGGAGCCCGCGTCGCAGGGCAGAGAAACCAATCTGCTCCCGCATCCAGCGCTCAAGGAATGGCTTAGCAGTCTTCCAGAGATCGAGATCTGGATCGAGCTGGCGGCCCAGTCCTTCGACGTTGAGCAGAGTCTTTTGCAGGAGCGTGAGCTGCGGCTGGATTTCGACATGAAACCGGCGAGATGCCTGAAACAGACGGACCAGAACCTGGCCCAGGGAGATCTCTTTCAGTGGCCGATCGAAATACGGCTCGCAGACCCCGCGGATCGCGGCTTCCAGGGCGTCGACGCGGGTGTCTGCAGGGACCCATCCCGATTCGACATGTAGCTCAGCGACCCGGCGGTAGTCTCGGCGGAAAAAGGCTAAGAAGTTGTGGGCAAGGTAGTTCTTATCAAAATCGGACAGCGTGCCGACAATCCCAAAGTCTAGTGCGATGTAGTGTCCAAAGTGCGGCCCGCGATCTGCCACCAGAATGTTCCCCGGGTGCATGTCCGCGTGGAAGAACCCATCGCGAAAGACCTGGGTAAAAAAGATCTCCACCCCTTCCGTGGCCAGTTGTTTCAGCGAGATCCCCTCTGCAGTAAGGCGCTCGAACCGATTGATAGGGATGCCATAGATCCGCTCCATCACCAAGACATCTTGGCGGCAGTAGTCCCAGATCATTTCTGGAATCTTGAGTAGCGCGCTGTCGGCGAAATTTCGGCGGAGCTGGCTTGCGTTGGAGGCTTCACGAATGAGATCTAGCTCATCGTGGAGATAGCCATCAAATTCCTGGACATTCTCAACCGGCTTCAGTCGTCGGCCATCGGTCGAGAACCGTGCGACAAAGCGCGCAATGAGTTTTAAGAGTCCTAGGTCTTGTTCAATGATCTCGAGCATGCCGGGGCGAAGCACCTTGACCGCGACCTCGCGGCCATCGCGAAGACGCCCCATGTGGACTTGAGCGATCGAGGCGCTTGCTGTGGGCATAACCTCGAACTCAGAGAAGACCGCATCAATCGGCTGACCGAGTGACCGCTCAATGGTCGCAATCGCGAGTGTCGAGTCAAAAGGGGGGACCTGGTCCTGCAGCTTGGCAAGCTCGTTGGCGATGTCCTCAGGAAGCAGATCTCGTCGGGTCGACAGCACCTGACCAAACTTGACGAAGATCGGACCAAGCTGCTCCAAGGCCATACGAATGCGCTCTCCACGCGGCGCTGTCGCCCGTCGACCAAAACGCGAGACCGCAATCAGTCCGTTCAAGAAGGCCGAGTCAAAGGTCTTCGCGGCCCCATTGAGTGCCAGCTGATCCAGTCGGAACCGAAGCACGACACGAATAATGGTGAGAAGACGGAAAAACGATCGCATAAGGCGGGCTATTGACGTGCAGGAGCAGAAGGATGGAAGACCAGGCTATGCGTTTCCTCGGATGTGAACTCGAGAGGATCAAATGCCTGATCTCCATCAGGATTCGGCCTCTGATCTGGTCGCAGCGACTGGAAGTTAAACAATGAACGATCCATCAGGTGAGATGGCGCAACATTACTGAGTGCCTGAAACATGGATTCAACACGACCTGGGAAACGGGTCTCCCAGTCAATGAGCATCTGCTTCACCTGTTGACGCTGCAGATTTTCCTGAGAGCCACACAGGTCACAGGGAATGATCGGGAACCCGCGAATCTCTGCCCATCGGGCAAGGTCCTTTTCTTCGCAGTAGGCTAAAGGACGGATCACAATATGGCGCCCATCATCAGAGACCAGCTTTGGTGGCATCGCTTTGAGCTTTCCACCGAAAAAGAAATTCAGGAACATCGTCTGCAGAATGTCATCACGATGGTGACCGAGTGCAATCTTGGTCGCGCCGAGTTCAGAGGCAACGCGATACAGCACGCCACGGCGAAGCCGAGAGCAGAGCGAACACATGGTCTTTCCCTCAGGAATGACCCGTTTCACAATCGAATAGGTGTCCTGGTCTTCGATGTGAAAAGGTACCTCGATACTCTTGAGATAGTTAGGCAGCGTGTCTTTTGGAAATCCTGGGTGACCCTGGTCAAGATTGACGGCAATCAGCTCGAAGTCGATCGGGGCACGTTTGCGCAGACTGATCAGCAGGTCTAGCAAGCCATAGCTGTCTTTTCCTCCTGACATACAGACCATGACGCGGTCACCCGCCTCGATCATGTTGAAGTCGATAATCGCCTGCCCGGTCAGTCGATGCAGACGTTTTGACAGCTTGTTCGTTTCGAAGGCGATCTTGTCGTGTGCGTTCATGATCGTGTTGGCGCCCAACGAAAGATCTCGATGCCGACGGTCTTACAGTCAGGATAGACGTCGGGCTTCTGACTCTCCACCCGAACGGCGCGTACGGACGGCTGTGAAAGACACAAAGCGGCGATCTCGTCGATCAGCGTCTCTTGCAGGTTGAAATGTCGTGACTGTGCAATACCGGCGACACGTTGCCGAATAAAGTCGTAGTCCAGAACATCATCGACCTCGTCACGATTCGAGGTGCTCTGTGCGATCGGAACGAACAGATCAACACTGATCAGAATTCTCTGGCGTGCTGCCTTCTCAAAATCATGAAAACCAATCGACGCCTCAATCGAGAAGTCGTTTAAAAAAATCCGACGGCAGTCGGCAAGGCGAGGGTCTAAGAGGTTCATGTTCGGATCATCATCATGACATCTCGGGGCTGCGCCATCAGATGCTGACCGCCATCGACGAGCAGCATCGTGCCGGTGACGGCGCGGGCTTGGGCGGCCCAGACCACCGCATCGGCGACTTCCTCTGGCCGGCTCGAGGCGCCGAGGGGGGTCATCTGATGGGTCTTTTGAAATTCTTCTGGTGTCTGATCACCAGACGCTAAGGTAATGCCAGGGGCAACGCCAATGACACGGAGCACCGGGGCATAGGCCATGGCGGTGAGCCGTGTCGCCTCGAGCAGTGCTGATTTGGACAAGGTGTAGGCGAAGAAATCGGGGTTTGGATTGGCCAGTTTCTGGTCCAACAGATGAATGATGACTCCTGACGGATCTTGCCCCGCGCGGTGCTTTGGCAGCAGGTGCGTATAGAGCATCTGGCCCAGCAGCGTGGGGGCGATCAGATTCGCGGCCATATGCCCTTTGATCAGCGCTGCGCTCGTGGCCTCAGGCCGATCAAATGAAAACCGTGAGGCGTTATTGATCACGGCTAGGAGCGTGGGAAATCGCGACCGTACAGCGTCAAAGAGCGGGCCGATGGAGGCATCATCACTCAGGTCAGCAGCGAAGGCCTCGGCATCGCGGCCGATGGCGCGAATTGCCGCGACCGTTTCTTGGGCTTCCCGTTCTGAGGAGCGATAGTGAACCGCAACATCCCACCCTGCCTTGGCCATGGCAAGTGCAATCACGCGACCCAGTCGAGTAGCGGCGCCGGTCACTAGGCAGGCGCGATTGAGGCGTCGTGAATCAGCGGGGGATCCGTGCATACCCGAAGTGTAGCTTTGATACCCTGCGCTCTCATGCAGACACTTTTGGAACTCGTTGCCCATCGCATCCGAACCGCAGGCGGTTGGATTGGTTTTGATGACTTTATGCAGACCGTGCTGTACACCCCGGGGCAGGGGTATTACACGGGCGCTGGACAGCCCTTTGCATCAAAGGGGGATTCGCATGGCCCGCGAGGGGACTTTGTTACCGCTCCAATGCTCGGTCCCTGGCTGGCCGAGGCGATTGTCAGCTGGGCGACTCCCTTATGGCCAAGTCTGGCGCAGGCGGCATCTGGCCGGCAACGCATCCGGGAGTTTGGTGCCGGTCGTGGGGACTTAGCGGCAGCATTGATGGCCCGAGGGCCATTTGAGATGGAGCTTATTGAGGTAAGCGCTGGGCTCAGACATCTTCAGGCACAGATGACGCAGGGGCTTGGCACGATTACCTGGCAAGACCAGCTGACCCCAGGATTTGTCGGGCTGGTACTGGCCAATGAAGTCTTGGATGCGATGCCGGTGAAGTGTTTTGAGTGGGCGGGAGAGGATCAGGTGCGGGAGTGGGGCGTGGCACTGGGGTCTGACAACGCTACACAGCCTACCCTGCAATGGCGGTCTCAGCCAGCGACCGAACCTCTTCGGTCGGCGGTGTTGGCGCGTCAACGGGCAGCGCAGGCTCGGGGCTGGCCCTGGCCGACGGGCTATCGCGGCGAATGGTGCCCGTGGACCGCGCCTTGGATTCAAGCGCTCTCGGACAGCATGACCTGCGGTGCAGTCCTGTTGATCGATTATGGATTTGCACAGCCAGAGCTCGATCATCCCGGCCGAACCCAAGGGTCGCTATCGGCCCATTATCAGCACCAACGGTTTGATCATCCTGATGCGCTGATTGATCGGCTTGGCCTACAGGATCTGACGGCCCATGTGGACTTCAGTCAGGTTGCACAGGCCGCTAAGGCGGCCGGGTTCGCCGTCTCAGGGTTTGTCACCCAGTCTCGTTTCTTAATGGAGAGTGGACTGATGACTCGCGCGCAGCAACTGGTGGATGCGATTACCGATCAGGCGGAGCGGATACGTGCCCTGCAGTCTCTTCAGACGCTGATGCTTGAGTCTGAAATGGGCGAAGTCTTTAAGTGTCTCTTACTCACCAAGGGGCTTGCGTCACAAGATATCGCGACGCTGACCGCACTTGGTTTTAATCAGGGTGATCGTCGCGAAAGCCTGTGGGCATAACCGCGCCGCTCGACATCCGTTATGACCGATGAAAAAAAGGATGTTGGCTGAGCTGTGAGACACGGGCTTGGAAAACGGCTGCATCAATTGGCTGCTGATGAGATGCTGCCTGGCTTGCGGCCAGAGCAACAGCAGCCGTAGCAGCGTCTGTCTGAAGAAAAGCCAAGAGTGCCGCGAGTTGTGCAGTCTCGGTCTGCGACAAAATTCCTTTTGCTTCAAAGCAGCCCAAGAGTGACAGGAAACGATCTGTTTTCCGTAATGCATCTCCCTGCACAAACCATTGCAAGAGTGTTACCGAACTGGCGTGGTCAGTATCTTCTCTAAGAACAGACTGAATTGGCGCAAGTGTCTGCGACTGTCGTGCAAGGAGCTGGACGAGTTCTTGGCAGACCTTGGGTGCTTTAAAAAGATCCTGCGGGCCCAGGGGATGACCGCTGTTATCCATCAAGATCGCATATCGCTGGGCAAGTGTTGCGTTGGATGTGGCCATCTGATCCAGCAGCGCTAAGGTCGCCTCTGAAACAGCAGGTGCATTGTGCGTCAGATCAGACCAGGCGCCGACCTCTTGAATGAGACGCAGACAGCGCGAAGGCTGGATTTCCGTCAGTCCTTTACTGATCTCTTGCCAGACGCGTTCGGGAACGAGTGCCTTCGTCTCGCCAGCAGCAACGATGGCGAGACACAAGCGGGTCGTTTCAGGAGCAACAGAGAAATCTGGCCAGCGCGCAGCAAAGCGGGCAAGCCGAAGAAGTCGGACAGGATCTTCTGAGAATGCCAGACCAATATGGCGCAGCGTTTTGGACTGCAGATCATCCAATCCACCGCAGTGATCAATGAGGTTGCCTTGCGCATCAGCCGCCATGGCATTGATCGTCAGATCACGACGCTGAAGATCTTCCGCCAGCGTGACCTCGACATCCGCAGAGAATACAAATCCCTTATAGCCCGATCCCTGTTTTCGTTCGGTTCGCGCAAGCGCATATTCGTTGTGATCGATCGGATGAAGGAATACAGGAAAGTCACTGCCCACGGGCGTAAACCCCGCGTCAATCATCTCTTGCGGACGGGCACCGACGACAACATAGTCCCGATCTGAACACGGGGTACCGAGTAACGTATCTCGAACCGCACCGCCGACACAGTAGATCTCGATGGTGCTGGGCAGTCGATCTCGTATCGGGTCCGATGCGGGCGTTAATGCCGCAAGCGACGCAATCTGAGACGCAGAGAGATTAGGTTTTGGCACGTCGCTCAGATAGCCGTCCGCGGGGCGAGGCATTGCCGAGATACGTCGGTGCAGAGGCGTGAAGCGACATCGGCCGGTCAATTCCGAGATCCGGAGACATTGGCGCACTGCCGACGTTGGGCACGCTTGCAGACGCCAGGTTGTCGCGCGACATCAGTGGCTGACCCGGTAGGTTTTCCATCACCAGGGCCTGCACCCATGCTGCGCTATCGGGAAGCGGAATAATGGGTCGTGGGCAGCCCGCATAAACGCCTGCCCAGTGGACCAGTTCATACAGGGTGAGTACCTCGGGGCCGACACACTCATATTGCTTACCAATGGTGGCTGGGTTCTCGAGACAGTTGGCAATCGCATTCGCCAGGTCCCGCACCTCAATAGGCTGAAACCGGGCATGGGGTGTGGCCAATGGAATGACCGGGGCAAAGCGCTGCAGTCTGGCAAAGAGATTGAGAAACTTGTCTTCCTCGCCAAAGACGACCGAGGGCCGCAGAATCGTGACCTCAATATTCTGGTTCGCCCGCAGGGCTGCTTCGCCTGCTGCCTTCGACCGAAGATACATGGACGGGGCATGATCTGCGGCGCCTAAGGCACTCACGTGCACCAGTCGACGGATCTTGCGTCGGTTCATACACCGTGCAATCCGTGCCGGAAGCTTGACGTGGGCAACATCGAATTCGGGTCCCCAGGGCTTACCCGTCTTACTGTGTAAGACCCCAACAAGATTGACCACCGCGTCCGCATTTTCCAGTGCGGTGTAGAGCTCAGCCTCGTCGTGAGGATTGGCCTCGATGACGTCAATTTTGGGCAGACACCAGAGATCTCTTGCCTGCTGACGCTTACGGGTAATCACCCGAACGGATTTTCCTCGAGAGATGAGGACCGACGCCAAGGCGCGACCGATAAATCCTGTGCCGCCGATCAGCACGACATCTGCATGCAGTAATGACATAAACCAGACTCCTGAGAGTGGCGATTACGAGGGCTCGCCTGGGATCACATCGCCCAGCAACTGTTTCAGCGAGGGCGCTTTGCCGCCATTATGAACCGCGTGATAAAGAACCGCATTGGTGAGCACGTGTTTCACATAGTCACGGGTTTCCGGAAACGGGATTGATTCGGCAAAGGCTGCGCCCTCGATCCGCCGAGGCAGCGCGGCACGCCATGAGACCGCCCGTGAAGGACCCGCATTATAGGCGGCAGAGGCCAGCAGGGCGGACCCGCCAAATCGATCGTGAAGCTGTCGCATGTAGGTGGTCCCAAGCCGAACGTTTGTGTCGACATCCGTTAGACGAACAGCGCCAGGTTTGAGACCAATATTTTTAGCCAGCATTTTTCCAGTCGCAGGCATGATCTGCATCAGGCCCGATGCCCCCACCGATGATTTGATATCCGGAATAAATCGGGACTCCTGACGAATCAGTCCAAGCACCCACCACGGGTCGAGTGCACGTTCTTTAGCCGCGGAGACCACTTTGTCTTTAAATGGTGTTGGAAACCGTAGTGAGAAATCGTGGGATTCTCGAGTGCGATCCGCCGCAGCAATCATGCGGTCATAAAAGCCCGCCTGCTTCGCATGCAGTGCGGCCTGAATCAGCTCAGCATCTGTTCGGCCGCGCATGGCAGCGGACCACTCGGTCACGGCCTCACCGCGTAGCCCTGCCCGTACCAAGGCGTAGCTACGGCGCATGCCCTGGTCACGATCAAGCCGCTGGCGGTCTGCATCGGAGAGTCGACTTGATGGGTTGGTCGGGATGACTGTTGTCTCGCCCAAGAGCTCGCGGGCGAGGACGCCATAAAAACCAAAGCCGTCACGCAGTCCGCGCAGAATGGGGTCTGCTTTTTCCGGGGCCCGCTGTTCACGGAACGCGATCGCCTGCCAGTATTGCCATGTCGCTTCGGCGCGCGTTGTTGGGCGCATCGCTGCAATCGCCTGTGAAAGGGATGTCCACGCCGACCGCCGAATAGCCTCGCGTGCGGCGATCTGAAGAATCTCGTCAGGCTGATCGGCAAGGCTTGCCCAGCCGTCACGCATCATGGACCAGGCATCTGGATGGCTGCGTCGCCAGAGCGCAGCACCGACAGCAAACTGCGCATAGTCCAGCTGCTCTTCGCTGAGCTCCTTGCGATGACGTTGCAGGCTGGTGAGCGACGACAGGCTATTGACGCGAGAGGTCTTCAGGATGCTGCCTAAAAGTGCCTCGCTCTTGAGCGGATCCAGGCCGCGCGCGCTGGTCTCCAACCCAACCCGAGACGATTTCAGAAGGTCGATCAGATCCTGATGGCTGCTGTCACTGCCCACCTGTGCGGCCCAGCGAATGCGTTGACGCAGGTAGCCGATAGGAGCCTGCCCCTGCTTCACCAGCTGCTCAACGAGACCAATACAGGCATCCGTTGTCTCATTGCCGATCGGGAGAGACATCAGCATCTGTTGCAGCTGCTCAGGGCTACTCGCGTTGAGCATGCCCAGTCGGCCCCGAGCGCAGAGTAAGCCTGGACTGACGAGTCCATCCGGAATAATTTTTAGGGCGCGCTCGGCATCGTCCCAGAGATTCTTGACGACAAGGGCATGTACCCAGTCACGCTGCGCATTTTCGGCAAGGGGGTGTTGGCTGTGGCGACTGAGAAATCCTTGGACCTGACGACGCATGTCAGCAGCATCCACACTGGGTGTACCCAAGAGGATCTTCAGTCGCCAGTAGTCTGGCCAGGCAGCAAGAAGGCTGCCTTGGCTTTTTGCGGTGAGACGTTCAAGTTCCGGCAGTCGCCCTTTCATGAAGGCCTCTTTGGCTTTCACGACGAGCTCTGCAGACTGCAGGTCTCTTGGCGAGAGATCGACTGAGGCGGACGCTGATGCAAAAGGAAACCATGCTGATGCGGCTGCCGCCATGATCCAGCGGTGGGCGTTCAACAAAGGGGTTCCCCTAGCGAAAATGGACTGTTTAGATGTCGACACAGGGAGTAAATTTAACTCTGAAATGATCAGATTCCTATCGCCGCAAAAAGATCCCCTTCGACGGCAGCTGTTAGAGCAGCGGGAACGTCTTGCAGGAGAGTCTCGACTTGCGGCGGAGAAGCAGATTGCAGACACCCTGTCGCAGCAGGCGGTGCTTCAAGGCTGGTCTCGGGTCGCAGTGTTCCTGCCGTGGCGTGGAGAACCGGATCTGATGGCGACTTGGCGCGCCTGGCATGCGCGCGGCATTGCCCTTGCGCTACCGGTAGTGGTCTCTCGGGATGCGCCGCTGGTGATGCAGGCCTGGACCCCTGGGGCGCCAATGATTCACGATGCAATGGGGCTGCGTGCGCCGGCCGATTCGCAGACGCTTGTCTGTGATACCTGGATCGTGCCGTGTGTTGGCGTGGATCCATCGGGAGGTCGCCTAGGGGCAGGAAAAGGATTTTATGACCGAACGATTGCGGTGACGCCCTCGCCACGGCCTCGTCTCATCGGTGTCTGTTTTGATCATGCACGACAGACACAGTCGTTTGCTGAGCCGCACGACATGCGTCTTGATGCCTGTGTCACCGAGACAGGCATTACCCGGTTTAATCAATAAGTTCCAGATTGCGAAGAATGGCGAGCGTCGGCTCTGCGCGATTCATCGTGTAGAAGTGCAGCCCCGGCGCCCCCCCAGCAATGAGCTGGTCGCAGAGATCGGTCACGACTTCTTGCCCGAAAGCAACGATAGACGCCGTGTCATCGCCATAGCCAGCCAGTCGAGATCGAATCCAACGCGGAATCTCAGCCCCACAGGCGTCAGAGAAGCGCGCCAGCAAGGTGTAATTCGTGATGGGCATGATGCCTGGCGTCACTGGCACCTGTACGCCGAGTCGCTCGACATCTTCTAAGAACCGAAAGTAGGCGTCGGAATTAAAGAAGTACTGTGTGATGGCGCCTGTCGCACCGGCTGCAACTTTCTCAGCAAAAAAACGTAGGTCATCTTGCGCGCTTCGCGCCTGCGGATGCACCTCTGGGTAAGCCGCAACTTCTATATCAAACGCAGCCCCGTAGTGGCGTCGAATGAAACTGACCAGGTCTCGCGCGTACTGGAATTCACCACCCTGTCCGTACCCCGACGGCAGATCACCGCGCAGCGCAACGATTCGTGAGATGCCCATCTCTTGATAGAGCGTCATCAGTTCATGCAGCTGTGCGGCAGTCGCGCCGATACAGGACAGATGCGGCGCGACGTCTTTGAAGACGGGGAGCATCTGCCGAACCGTGTCTAACGACCCTTCTCGCGTCGAGCCGCCGGCACCGTAGGTGACCGAGACATAGTCCGGCGCGACAACAGAGAGCTGCTCTGCTGTCGCGCGTAGTTTGTCGGCGGCCTCGGGTGTCTTGGGTGGAAAAAACTCAAGACTAAGGCTGACCCCGTGGTGACGGGGTTGCTGATCTGCCATCAACGAGATGCCTAGTAACGATAGGCGTCAGGCTTGTAAGGGCCTTCCACCGGAACGCCAATGTAGCGTGCCTGTTCGTCGCTGAGCTCGGTGAGCTGCGCGCCAAGCTTTTTCAGCTGAAGACGTGCCACTTTCTCATCGAGGTGCTTGGGCAGCACATAGACCTTGCCGCTCTCGTAGAAATCTTTGTGACCAAAGAGTTCGATCTGAGCGATCACCTGGTTTGCAAAGGATGAGCTCATCACGTAGCTGGGATGGCCTGTGCCGCAACCCAGATTCACCAGGCGTCCTTTCGCCAACAGGATGATGCGCTTGCCATCGGGGAAGATCACGTGATCGACCTGAGGCTTGATCTCTTCCCAGTTACATTTGGATAGCGAGGCGACGTCGATCTCGTTATCGAAGTGACCGATATTGCAGACGATGGCCTGATCTTTCATCTTGGCCATATGACTGTAGTCAATCACATTCTTGTTGCCGGTGGCGGTGACAAAAATGTCAGCCTTGTCAGCGGCATAGTCCATGGTCACGACACGGTAGCCTTCCATGGCAGCCTGCAGCGCGCAGATGGGATCGACTTCGGTGATCCAGACCTGGGCGGAGAGTGCGCGAAGGGCCTGTGCAGAGCCTTTGCCCACATCCCCATAGCCTGCGACCACAGCGACTTTGCCGGCGATCATCACATCGGTTGCGCGCTTGATGGCGTCGACGAGTGACTCACGGCAGCCATAAAGGTTGTCAAACTTGCTCTTGGTCACAGAGTCATTGACGTTGATGGCACGGAAGGCGAGTGTGCCTTTCGCAGACATTTCTTTAAGGCGATGCACGCCGGTAGTCGTCTCTTCGGTCACACCGATGACCGCACGCAGATTACGCTCGTAGAAACCGGGATCTTTTACCAACTGTTTTTTGATGGCGTTGAACAGGCAGACCTCTTCCTCGCTCTTAGGGTTCGACAGAATCGAGGGATCTTTCGCGGCATCGGTGCCGAGATGCAGCAGCAGTGTGGCATCGCCGCCGTCGTCGAGAATCATGTTGGAAGGCTCGCCGTTGGGCCACTCGAAAATCTTGTGGGTGTAATCCCAATATTCGTCGAGTGTCTCGCCTTTGTAGGCATAGACTGCAATGCCTGATGCAGCGATTGCAGCAGCGGCGTGGTCCTGGGTGGAGAAAATATTGCACGATGCCCAACGCACTTCGGCGCCGAGATCGACCAGCGTTTCAATCAGCACCGCGGTCTGGATCGTCATGTGGAGCGATCCCGTGATGCGTGCGCCCTTCAAAGGTTTCTTGGCAGCGTACTCTTCACGAATCGCCATCAGACCGGGCATTTCGGTCTCGGCGATTTTGATCTCTTTGCGGCCCCAGTCGGCCAGGCTGATATCAGCGACTTTGTAGTCGGGCTGACCGCTTGCGGTCACAGGTTTTAATACGGCGCTCATCTCGCGCTCCTCTTTGTTGGTGGAAAGGGTTCGCGAGCGCCGTTCAGTTAAGACACTGTTCAAGCCTGGGATTCCACAAGGGGAATCTCGCAACGCTCCTTGAACAGAGAGCGAAAGTGTAAAGCAATCCGGCGCTCGTGGCGAGCGCCGGCTGGGGGCGTCTTACAGTCCGCAGGCGGCTCTGAGGGCCTGGGCTTTGTCGGTTTTTTCCCAGGTGAATTCGGGGACTTCACGGCCAAAGTGGCCATAAGCCGCCGATTTCTCATAAATGGGACGCAACAGATCGAGCATCTGCACGATGCCTTTGGGGCGCAGGTCAAACACCTCTTGAACGGCCTGGGCGATCTTCTCGTCTGAGACCACCCCGGTACCCTCTGTGGTCACCATGACCGAGGTGGGGCGTGCGACACCGATGGCGTAGCTCACCTGGATCAAGGCTTTTTTGGCAAGGCCAGCGGCCACGATATTTTTGGCGACATAGCGACCTGCATAGGCGGCCGAGCGGTCTACCTTAGAGGGATCTTTTCCTGAGAAGGCGCCACCGCCGTGGGGCGCTGCGCCGCCATAGGTGTCCACAATGATCTTGCGACCGGTGAGTCCGCAGTCTCCCTGCGGGCCACCAATCACGAAACGTCCAGTGGGATTCACTAGATACTTGATCTCGCCCTTAATCAGCTCTTTGGGAAGAACGGGCTTGATGATCTCTTCAATCACGGCCTCGCGCAGTGCCTCAAGACCAATGTCCGGGGCGTGCTGTGTGGAGAGCACCACGGTGTCGATGCTGTCAGGTCGACCATCGACATATCGCAGGGTGATCTGGCTCTTTGCATCGGGGCGCAGCCACGGCAGTCGCCCATCACGACGCAGCATTGATTGACGCTCGACTAAGCGATGGGAGTAATAGATCGGGGCCGGCATGAGCACGGGTGTCTCATCGCAGGCATAGCCAAACATCAGACCCTGGTCACCAGCACCCTGGTCCAGGTTGTTATCGTGCGCCTTATCAACGCCCTGCGCGATGTCCGGACTCTGCTTGTCGTAGGCGACGAGCACCGCGCAGCCCTTGTAGTCGATGCCGAACTCCGTGTTGTCATAACCGATGCGCTTAAGCGTATTGCGTGCGACCTGAATGTAGTCAACGTTGGCATTGGTGGTGATCTCTCCGGCGAGCACGACCAGTCCCGTGTTACATAGGGTCTCTGCAGCAACGCGTGAGCGGGGATCCTGCGCCAAGATCGCGTCCAGGATCGCATCTGAGATCTGGTCGGCGACCTTATCGGGGTGGCCTTCTGAAACGGATTCAGAGGTAAAAAAGAATTCTTTGGGCATAGCAAGCTCCTGATAGACAGTCCCACAATTGCGGCTCCGCTAAGCGAGCACGGGATGCAGGAAACAGGGTTGCATGAAGGCTACGCTTTAGCGGAATTTGTTGAACGCATCTACACTTCTGATGCGTCGTCGCCCCGCAAGTTGTGAATTAAATCGGCGATAGGACAACTATAGATCAGATGATTGCGCTCTTCAAACTCGCGTCAAAGCTACCCCTTGGGCTTGCCCGGCTCATCGGGTGGATGCTCGGCTGGCTGGTCTGGTGTCTTTCGCCACGTTATCGGGCCATGATGCGAGCGAACTGGACCTTGGCGGTCCGCTCGGGAGCCGTTGCACTATCGCTGGCGCAGGAACGGCAAGCATTTCGTGCAGCGATCGGCCATGCTGGCCTGATTGCCTCAGAGCTCCCGAAGATCTGGTGCGACCCGAAGGCGGGCGAGCGGATGACCATCATCAATCGCCATCACCTAGACGAGGCGATTGCGCGTGGCAAAGGGGTCATGATCCTGACCCCACACCTTGGGGCTTTCGAGCTCACACCAAGGGTGCTGGCCCATTACATCCCGATGACCGTGCTCTATCGCCCTGCCAAACAGGCAAGTTTGCGTCGTCTGATGGAAACCCTGCGTCCGCTGCCCGGGCTGATCACAGCCGCCCCGGCCAATGCGCTGGGCGTGCGTCAGTTATTGCGGGCCCTTCGAAAAGGTGAGGCGATTGGCATGCTCCCCGACCAGGTACCGTCTGAAGGCGATGGTGTCTGGGCGCATTTTTTTGGCAGGCCCGCTTACACCATGACCCTGCCCATTCGGTTGGCGCAGTCGACTGGGGCGACCATGATCTGGGTGCTCGCGATCCGGACCCAGAAGGGCTGGCAGCTCAGGCTCACGCCTTGGTCCGTTGCTCAGGACTTGGGGAACGAGGCTTCCGCAGAAGCCTTGAACCGTGCGATTGAATCGCAGATTGCGCAGGCACCCGAGCAGTATCTCTGGGCCTATAACCGGTACAAAATCCCCAAGGGTCAACAGCTCCCAGCGCAACCCCCGGGGGCCACAGGAGTATGACCCGACTGCTGACCTGGCTCGTCCTGTGGGGTTGTCGGCTACTCGCTTTTGGGCCGCGCCCACTGCTGCGTCTGGTGGCAAACGGTTTGGGGTCGCTGACCTACCGATTGGCAAAGAGCCGACGCGCAATTGCGCTGACAAACCTGCGTATCTGTTTTCCAAATTGGACACGGGCCGAGCGGGAACAGGTCGCCCGTCAGCACTTTGTCTGTTATGCCCGCGCATTTCTCGAGCGGTTTGAAATCTGGTTTGGTTCCGAAGTCAGGCTTCGCCGTCGGGTTGATCTTCAGGGGCTCGCCCATCTGGAGGCATTTGCAGACTGTCCAGTGATTATTCTGGCACCTCATTTTCTTGGGCTGGATGCCGGCGGTGTCCGGCTGCAGCTCGATCGGCAGTTTGCGTCGATGTATTCGCAGCAGTCCAATCCAGTCCTTGATGACTGGACGCGACGCGGTCGCAGTCGCTTTAATGCCCCGTTGCTGGTGTCGCGCCAGCACGGGATGACGCCACTGGTGCGGGCGCTCAAGCGTGGCATGCCGCTTTACTTTCTTCCGGACATGGACTTCGGTCCCAGAGATGCCATTTTCGTCCCTTTCTTCGGTGAGTCTGCAGCGACGGTCACGACCGTGGTGCGTCTTGCCAGAGGCCTTGGGGCCGCGGTCGTTCCGCTGGTGACGCGCATGACAGTGAACGGCTATGAGGCTCGGTTCTATCCGGGCTGGCGGCATCCGAATGATGACGCCCAGGAGACGATGACCGACGGTGTGGCGCGAATGAATCAATTTATTGAAGCCCGGATTTTAGAGATGCCCGAGCAGTACCTCTGGACGCATCGCCGGTTTAAGACACGCCCTCCCGGGGAAGCGTCTGTCTATGGATAATCCACGGTCATGAGACTTGCTTTTACCAAGATGCATGGCGCAGGAAACGACTTTGTCGTCATCGATGCGACACGCGAACCAATTCATCTCACGCCGGATCAATGGCGACATCTTGCGGACCGCCATCGGGGGGTCGGTGCAGATCAGATGCTGATTGTTCAGGCCGCCGACGGCCCCGATGTGGATTTCGTCTACCGAATTTTTAATGCAGACGGTCACGAGGTCGAGCAGTGTGGCAATGGCGCGCGTTGCTTTGCGCGGTTTGTTCGTGACAGAGGACTCTCTACTGCATCGACGATTCGTGTGCGGACGAAGTCTGGGGTGATTACGCCAACGATTCAGGACGATGGCCTTGTCACTGTCGACATGGGGCGACCGGACTGGACCCAAGCGGCAGTGGGATTTGATGCACACGGCCTGCCGCATCGTCGTGAAGCGCAGGCAGACCAGTGGCAGATGGCCCCACCCAATCAGCCTCCCTGCTGGATTGCTGTGGTCTCAATGGGGAACCCTCACGCAGTGCAATGGGTGGATGATCTCGCCTCGCATCCTGTCGTCTCTGTGGGCGCCTGGCTGGAGGCGCACCCCCGATTCGCGCATCGGGTGAACGCTGGGTTTGCGCAGCAGATTGCGGCAGATGCGATATCGCTGCGCGTCTATGAACGTGGCGCCGGGGAGACCCTGGCCTGCGGCACGGGCGCCTGTGCGGCAGTGGTGAGCGGCATCTTATCGGGACGGCTTTCTGCGGGCCGGCCCATTTCCGTTCAGACCCGCGGTGGCGGCCTGAACATTCAATGGTCAGGTCAGCCCGAGGGGCATGTCATGATGACGGGACCCGCAGAAACTGTCTTCGAAGGAGTGATTGAGCTGTGAGCCAGAAAGAACCCACGTTAGGCCTATCGAGTGCGACAGTCACGGCAGAGCAGGTTGCCAGCTATCTCAAGTCGCATCCAGATTTTTTCAATGAGGCAGCCCATCTTCTCTCGGAGATCAATGTGCCGCATCCGCAATCAGGGCAGGCGATCTCGCTTGTCGAACGTCAGGCTGGCGTGCTGCGTGATCGGATTAAGACGATGGAGCTAAAGCTCGCAGAGCTCTTACGTCACGGGCAGGAGAACGATGCGATATCTGCATCGATGCAGCGATGGATCCGAGGACTCTTTCTGCATTCGAATCCAGCAACGATGCCGGAGTTTTTGGCAGACTCCCTGTCACAGGTGTTCAATGTGCCGCAGACGGCGCTTGTGATCTGGCGGCCCCGTGCAGAGTTCGCTCAGGCCAACTGGGCGGTTGCTGAGTCAACGGATTATGTCGAAAGCATCCACGACATGCGGGTGCCGGTATGTGGGCCTGCTGCCTTGTCGCCCGTGGCACGCCTTCTGCCCGAAGCCGGTCGTGATTGTGGCTCCATGGCAGTGCTTCCACTTCGCGTCGGTGTAGCTCCCGAGGCTTTTGGTGTGTTGGTTCTGGGCTCTCCAGATGCGCGACGATTCGCCCCTGACCTTGGGGTTGCATTTCTTGAGCG
>JACCDS010826112.1_pt1 | contig 92936 bp, 78 predicted proteins | sample 7446441 | NCBI WGS metagenome assembly JACCDS01 (sample SAMN15323445, study PRJNA562643) | freshwater metagenome | isolation source: river surface water | place: USA:Blue River Watershed | collected 2017-08-17
AGCAGCGAGGCCACCGCAAACGCGGCTGCGAAGTTGTATTCGTTGTAAAGGATCTCGACCTGCAGCGGCATCGTGTTGGTCTCGCCGCGGATGTGGCCGGACACGACCGATACCGCGCCGAACTCGCCCATCGCGCGCGCATTGCACAGTATGACGCCGTACAGCAGGCCCCAGCGGATGTTCGGCAGTGTCACGTGCCAGAACGTGCGCCAGCCGGACGCGCCCAGCACCAGCGCCGCCTCTTCCTCTTCATTGCCCTGCGACTGCATCAGCGGTATCAGTTCGCGCGCGACGAACGGGAAGGTCACGAATACCGTCGCCAGCACGATGCCGGGCACGGCGAACAGGATCTGGATGTCATGCTCCATCAGCCATGCGCCGAACCAGCCGTGCGCGCCGAACAGCAGCACATAGATCAGGCCGGAGATCACCGGTGACACCGAGAAGGGCAGGTCGATCAGCGTCAGCAGCAGGCTCTTGCCGCGGAACTCGAATTTCGCGATCGCCCAGGAAGCCGCCACGCCGAACACCAGGTTGGCCGGCACGGCGATCGCTGCCACGGTCAGTGTCAGCTTGATCGCATGCCAGGCGTCCTCCTCGGTAATGGCGACCAGATAGGCATCCCAGCCTTTCTTCAGCGCCTCAGTGAACACCACAGCCAGCGGCACCAGCAGGAACAGGAAAGCGAAGCCGAGCGCGACTGCGAGCAGCAACGCGCGTACCCAAGGCGGCTCAGAGGTCGCCGCCGGCACATAGGGCGGCTCGATGCGCGATGCCGGCGCATGCGCGAGGGTGGCTGTAGTACCGCTCATTGGGCCTCCTTGCTGCCGCGCTTGCGCATCCACGCCTGCAGCAGATTGATTGCGAACAGCATCAGGAACGATGCGGAGAGCATCACGACAGCGATCGCGGTCGCGCCTGAATAGTCGTACTGCTCGAGTTTGGTGATGATCAGCAGTGGGGTGATTTCGGACACCATCGGCATATTGCCGGCGATGAAAATCACCGAGCCGTACTCGCCCAGCGCGCGTGCGAAGGCGAGGGCGAAACCGGTCATCACCGCTGGCAGGATGGTCGGCAGGATCACGTAGGCAATGGTCTGCAGTCGGCTGGCGCCGAGGCTGGCGGCGGCCTCCTCGAGTTCGCGTTCGGCTTCCTCAAGCACCGGCTGCACGGTGCGCACCACAAATGGCAGGCCGATGAATACCATTGCCACCGCGACGCCGAGCGGCGTGAAGGCGATCTTCAGACCGTAGGGTTCCAGGAACTGGCCGATCCAGCCCTTGCCGGAATACAGCGCCGTCAGCGCGATGCCGGCGACCGCGGTCGGCAGTGCAAATGGCAGGTCGACCAAGGCATCCAGCAAGCGCTTGAACGGGAAGTCATAGCGCACCAGCACCCAGGCCAGCAGCGTACCGAACAGCGCGTTGACCGTGGCGGCCACCAGCGCTGCGCCAAAACTGAGCCGGTACGAAGCGATGACCCGCGGCGAACTGACCGTGGACCAGAAGGCGTCCCAGCTCATCCCCAGCGTATTGACGACCAGAGCCGACAGCGGAATCAGTACGATCAGCGACAGGTAGAGCAGCGTGAAACCCAGCGACAGCTTGAAACCAGGCAACACCCGCCCGCTGCGGCGAGGCGCTGGTAAAGCAAAGACAGCAGAACTCATAGGGTTTATTACTTTTTCAGCTAAGGAGCGCTGATTGTTGTGGTTTTTTGTTATTAGGAGAACGAATTTTTCGGCATTTCGATAGACGGATTTCAAATAAGGAGGCGGCTGCCGGCAGCCGCCCCGGTGGTCGCTCAGCCCGTTCAGAACGCCAGCTGATAGCGCGCGACCAGGAAGTCCTCGGTCTTGTCAGCCAGCGTGCCGCCGTCAAGCTGGGTGCGCTCGTAATTCACTGCAAACTTCGAACTCTCGTTCAGGTACCAGTTCAGGCCGACGGCCGCCGATTTGGCGCGCAGCGCGTAGTTCGATCCTCGGAAATTGGCGGGAAGTTCGTCATCGATGCGGTTCTCCTGATAGCGCGCCACCAGCTCGAACGCTCCCCAACCGCCGTCCTCGCCCTGCCGGAACGGGCTATGCGGCTTGACGCCCCTGAATGACGCGTCTTCGCCGGTCAGCAGCCAGGATCCGGCGACTTGCCATGCGCTGTTTTTCGCCGTCGTGCGATCTGATGCCGAGTTGATCAGGTCTTGCGAGACCGCGGCGTATTCAGCGATCAGCCCGAACGGACCACGATAAAAATAGGCTTGCGGCGACCAGCGCTGGCGCTTGCCATTCGAGGCAACCCGGCTGGCGTAGGTAAAGAAGTTGTTGGCTTGCCCCGGCGTCTTGTAGCCCGGAACGCCCACCGCTGAACCGCTGGCCGGTGATGACAGGTTTGAATCACCGGTGGTGGCGGCGATACCGAAGCCCAGGCCCTGCAGCACGCTGTCGCTGCCGGCGAAAGGCGTCGCAAACACGCGCGCCGTGAATTCCTTGTTGGAGTTCACGTCCTGTGCGGTCGTAGTCTCGCCGCCATCGGTGACGCCGTTGAAGGCACCCACCGCATAGCTGAGTTTCTTGCCGAGCAGGTCGCCGTACAGCGATATACCGAGGTCGCGGTTCGGCAGGAGATTGTTGCTGACATAGCCGCGCTCGATGAACTTGATGTCTGCGCCGCTCTGCAGCCGTTCAAGTCCGACGAAGGGCTTGAACTTGCCGAGACGGACCTGGAAGGCCGGATCGAATTTCAGGTCGAGATACGCGTCGACTACCGCTGATTTGTTTTCTCCGAATTCCGGCGTGAAGCGAAAGCCGTACTTGCCAAACAGTGTGCCCTCAAAGGTGGGCCGGATGCGACGGGCGGTGAAGCCGTCGACCGCATTCGGAAAAGCGCTGCCGTCGAAGTCGCGGTAGTCGAGGTGTACCAGGCCGCGCAGCTTGTATTCGAACTGGCCATCGGCCGACTTGAGGCCGAAGCCCTTGTCGCTGGCTGTCAGTACCGGCGTCGATTTCTGGCGGGCTGCAGCGTCTTCGGCAGCGATCTCCTGCTTGCGACCGAGAACGCGCAGTTTCTGGTCGAGTTCCTCGATCTGCGCCTTGAGTTTATCGATCTCGGCGGCGTCGTTCGCCTGCGCCGGAAGGGCGAGGGCGGCAGTGCCGGCCAGGGCGGTGGCAATGAGCAGGCGTGAGAAGGGCCTGCCCTGAGTTTTCAGCTCCGGGTTCATGGGATTTCCTTTTGATTTTTGTAACGACGGACAGGCGCCGGCCGGCAGGCCGGCGTCTGGGGGAGGGGACTTACTTTGCCTGGTAGATCTGGTCGAAGATGCCGCCGTCGGCGAAGTGCGCTTTCTGCGCCTTGGCCCAGCCGCCGGCGATTTCGTCGATGGTCAGCAGTTTCAGCTTAGGGAACTGCGCTTCGTACTTTTTCGCGACCTTGTCACTGGTTGGACGATAGTAGTTTTGCGCCGCGATTTCCTGGCCCTGGACCGAGTACAGGAAATTCAGGTAGGCCTCGGCCGCCTTGCGGGTACCGCGCCGGTCGACCACTTTGTCGACCACGGCCACTGGCGGTTCGGCCAGCACGCTCAGCGACGGCGTGATGATCTCGACCTTGCCCGGCCCCAGTTCCTTGATGGCCAGCAGCGCTTCGTTTTCCCAGGTGATCAGCACGTCGCCGATGCCGCGTTCGACGAAGGTGGTGGTCGAGCCGCGTGCGCCGGAATCGAGCACCGGCACGTTCTTGTAGAGCTTGCCGAGGAATTCCTGAGCGGTCTTTTCGTTGCTGCCGGGCTGGCGCAGCGCATAGCCCCAGGCGGCCAGATGATTCCAGCGCGCGCCGCCGGAGGTCTTCGGGTTCGGCGTGATCACGGAAACGCCGGCCTTGGCCAGATCATTCCAGTCCTTGATGCCCTTGGGATTACCTTTACGGACCAGGAATACGATGGTCGAGGTGTAGGGAGAACTGTTATTCGGCAGGCGCTTCTGCCAGTCTTTGGCGATCAGCCCCCGCTGGGCGATTTCGTCGATGTCGTAGGCGAGTGCCAGCGTGACGACATCGGCTGCGAGTCCGTCGATGACGGCACGCGCCTGCTTGCCCGAGCCGCCGTGCGATTGTCTGAGCTTTACGTTGTCCCCCGACTTGCCCTTCCAGTGGTCGGCGAATGCCTTGTTGAAGTCCTGGTACAGCTCGCGCGTCGGGTCATACGATACGTTCAGCAGCGACACGTCGGCCGCGTGGGACGCATGCAGCGCGGCGGTCAGCAGCAAGGCGGCTGCGGCGATTTTTTTGAAAAGCATGGTCTGACTCCTGTCTGTTGGGTAGGGATGGGCGAAGCTTAGGGTCCGCCAGGCCGAAGGGGAACGAATAAGTTTGCAGTTCCAAATGCGGATTCCGGATAAGGTCTTGCCGGATAAATCCCGTGTCGCACCAGCGGAACGACGCTGCGACAGGAATAAAATCAAGAATTTGGCCAGCATTCCGGCTTTCCCGTCGCTATTCAACCTGGCCGGGAAGCCGGCAACGGAGGAATCAATGACGGATTTCAGTACCGGTCTTGAGCGTCGCGAAGTGAACTACGCGCCGCTGACGCCGATCGACTTCATCGCGCGCGCGTCCGACGTCTACGGTGACCGGCTCGCGGTCGTCTATGGCGCGACGCGTCGCAACTGGCGCGAGACCTACGCGCGCGCCCGCCGGCTCGGCAGCGCGCTCGCGAAACACGGCATCGGCAAGAACGATACGGTGGCGGTGCTGTTGCCCAATACACCGGAGATGGTCGAATGCCATTTTGGCGTGCCAATGGCCGGCGCCGTGCTGAACACCATGAACACCCGTCTCGATCAGGCCACGCTGCTGTACATGCTTCGTCATGGCGAGGCAAAGGCGCTGATCGTTGATACCGAATACCTTGAGCTGGTCGAAGGTATGAGGCATGCGTTGCCGGACCTGATCCTGATTGGCGTACACGACAAGGCTGCTGGCACGCCGGATGTACCGGCCGGCTGGATCGACTACGACGTACTGCTCGCCGACGGGGACCCCGCATTTGCATGGCAAGCGCCGGCTGATGAGTGGGATGCCATCGCGCTCAACTACACCTCCGGCACCACGGGCGATCCGAAAGGCGTGGTGTACCACCATCGCGGCGCGGCGCTGAACGCGATCTCCAACATCCTTGAGTGGGACATGCCGAAGTACGCGGTCTACCTGTGGACGCTACCGATGTTTCACTGCAATGGCTGGTGTTTCCCCTGGACGCTGGCGGCGCGTGCCGGCGTGAATGTCTGTCTGCGCAAATTTGATCCGCAGCAGGTACTCGAGCTGATCGCGCAGGAGAAGGTCACGCATTATTGCGGCGCGCCGATCGTGCAGAGCGCGCTGGCGAACGCGCCGGCCGAGTGGCGCGATGGCATTGCGCACAAGGTGTCGACGATGGTCGCCGCCGCGCCGCCGTCGTCGGCGATGCTCGCGCAGATGGCGGAGATGGGTTTCGACATCACGCACGTGTACGGCCTGACCGAGGTGTACGGTCCGGCCACTGTGTGTGCCAAGCAGGAGGACTGGACCGCGCTGGATCTCGGTGCGCAGGCGCAGCTGAATGCAAGGCAGGGTGTGCGCTATCACCTGCAGAAGGATGTGACGGTGATGAATCCTGAAACGATGCAGCCGGTGCCGGCTGATGGCGAGACACTCGGCGAGATCATGTTTCGCGGGAACATCTGCATGAAGGGCTATCTGAAGAATCCGCGCGCGACCGAAGAGGCATTCCGCGGTGGCTGGTTCCACACCGGCGACCTTGCAGTGATGAATCCCGATGGCTACCTGCGCATCAAGGACCGCAGCAAGGACATCATCATCTCGGGTGGCGAAAACATTTCGAGCATCGAGGTCGAGGATGCGCTGTACCAGCATCCTGCGATTATCGCCGCGGCCGTGGTGGCGGCGCCGGATCCGAAGTGGGGCGAAGTGCCGTGCGCATTTGTCGAAGTTCGCAAGGGTGCCGAGCTGACGAAGGAGGATGTCATCACGCACTGCCGCAAGCTGCTGGCGGGCTTCAAGGTGCCGAAGATGGTCGTGTTCAAAGAGTTGCCGAAGACTTCGACGGGCAAGATACAGAAGTTCTCGCTGCGTGAAGAGGCTGGGTCGGTGCAGGCGATCACGCAGGACTGAGCGATGCGATCGGCGGCATCGGGTTCTGGTTGCCATCGTGCTGAATCCGGGGAACCGTCGGCAAGCAAGGGGAACCCATGCAGGTCATCGTTGACCGGAGTCCCCCATGTCCTGCAATGCCACTGCCCCTGTACTGTTATCGTCGTCGCAGACCGTCGTCGTGTCACCGGCTGATCGGCCGGCAGCACCTGCGAGCCGGCCGTTGGCCATCGCGGTACAGCCTCCCGTCATGCGCAGCAAAGCACCGGTCTATGCCGGCCTGCCTGATCAGCCTGATCGCGCCGGCATGCGCGAACGGCGCAAGCAGACCGGCATGACCGTGCGCGAGCTGCAACGGCAGCGCGGCATTGCGCTCATCGAGAACTCGGCCTCCTGGTCGCTCGATGCCTGTTATCGCCAGTTATCGACGCGCATTACCTCCCTGCCATCGACGGGAAGGCAGGCGCTGCAGTCATTGATGGAGATGCTGACCATCGATATCGGGCCACAGGGATGTGGGGCCGCACCGGTCGACCGTCCCGCGTCAGCGCTCGCCGACTTCCAGAAAAAATTCTCAAAGGATTTTGATATCTGGCTCAGTCCTTCCGCCCGTCACTCGGATGACATGAAGGGCCTGATCATCGTGGTCGGCGAACACCACTACGACCCAGCGATTCAGGTCCTGGTCAGGCAGGTCATGATGGGATTTCGCCGGACCCGTGGAGATCGCTTTTTCATGGAAGGAGGCGAAGCGCTGGCGTGCCGGGAGCGCGTACAGAAATACGCGATGGAGCCGGAGGACTGCCGATTGCTGGAAAAGGACTCGGCTGTTTTTCAGCGGCTGACAAACCAGAAAGATGAGGCGCTGCGCAGGCTGCAGCGCTGTGGGGACTATCTGCAGAAACACCTGCCTTCGGCACGCCAGGACGCGATCGGGAAGAATCTCAAAACGGTTACCGAATTCATCAAGCGCTATTCAGGGCAGTTGCCGGCATCGGCAATCCCCGATTTCAACGCGTTGATGAATGAGGCGAACGAGGCGATTGATTTGTCGGAGGCTTCGTTACGGAATCTTCAGTCCGTGCGAGATGAGCAGATGGCCGCTGCCGTACGAGCGGTGCGCACCTCGTCCGCCCGAAATTACGTGATTGTCGGCGCATATCATTTGCAGCCGATCAGGCAGCGCTTGATGGACCTGCCTTGCATTTTCATGGTGCCGAAATCGATGGTCGCGAGCGACGCATCGCTCAGTCTGCATGCGAATGCGCGGACGGATCTATGAAAGCCTGTCCGGGCGAGATTTGTGGCAACGCGAGAAACTGCTCCGGACTTGGCATGCCATTGATCCGGGCTCGGAGAACCGCCAACAGGAGCAGGTGACGCATGCACTTCATCATCAAACGGAGTCGCCATGTCCTGCAATGCTACAAGCCCTGCGCTGATGTCCTCGTGCACCCACCCCCTGCCGGGCTGCTGCATTACCCATCGTCAGTGCCCGCCGTCCCGCCGCTGCTGATGGCGAATCACCCGCCCGTCATGTGCAGCAAGGCGCAGAAGCAGATCAGACTTCCGGATCAGCCCGATTACTCCGGCATGTGCGAGCGTCGCAGGCAGTCCGAGATGACGGTGCGCAAGGGCCTGGCTTCACATGGTTTGCAGCCAGAATTCCGGCTTGAACTTTGATCGACGGTCAGAATGATTGCGAGCCGCGCTGGCGGCTCGCAAAAAAGAGGCAGGGTTTATTTCTTTGGCGGCTGCGCGTTCATTGCCGCGGCTGCGCTCATCGCCTCGGTAGTCAGCCGGGTCCATTTGTCGATTTCGACTTTGCTCGGGGGCGAAGCCGGCGGCGTCGCCTGGGTCAGCGCGGTGATGAACTGCTTTTCGGTGGGCTTCTCGGGCAGCTTGGCGATGAACTCGTTGCGCCAGGTATTGCAGACGGCGGCATCGCGCACTAGTCTGTCCTTGTTGCCTGGCCAGCCCTTGCGCAGCTCGACAAGCACCGCATCGCGGCGCGCCTTGAGTTCGGCGTTGGATAGTTTTGTCTTCGTGCGCACGCCGGATTGCGTACTGTAGATCTCGGCAAACATCCCGGCGATCTGCACCATCATCTCGCCGATTTGTGGCGACGGTACCGTCAGCGACGAATGCAGTAGCGACACCGCCGAGCAGCGCAGCGCCGCGCTCTCAGCGGCGCTCTCCTGCGCCTGTGCCAGCTGCAGTGTGCAGACGGCCGTGGTAGCCATGGCGATGGCGGCGATCAGCGTGCGCATCGTCATCACCTTACCGGTTCACCAGATGCTTCGGCACGGACAGCGTCAGCAGCGCGCCGATGATCATGCCGCACGCCAGCATGTAAACACCGGCATCAGTCGAGCCGGTCGCGTCTTTCAGCAGACCCACCACATACGGGCTGACGAAGCCGGACAGGTTACCCAGCGAATTGATCAACGCGATGCCAGCGGCAGCACCCGTACCGGCGAGGAAGGCGGTCGGCAGGCTCCAGAACAGCGGCAGCGTGGCCATGATGCCGGACAGTCCCAGCGTCAACGCTGCGATGGCCAGCACTGGCTGGCTCGCATAGATGACTGACAGCGCCAGGCCGACTGCACCGAGCAGGCCGGGGATGGCAACGTGCCAGCGGCGCTCGCGCGAACGGTCCGCGCTCTTGGCCACGGACAGCATCACCACCACCGACACACCGTACGGAATCACCGAGATCAGGCCGATGTCGAGTGCATCCTTGTAACCCATCGCCTTGATAATGGTCGGCAGGAAGAACGACACACCGTACAGGCCCATCACATAACTAAAGTAGATCGCCGCACACAGCCACACACGGCCGGAGGCCATCACCTTGAAGACCGACTCTTCTTGCTTGTGCTCGCCATCGGCGGCGATATTGCGGATCAGCAGGTCGCGTTCTTCCTTGGTCAGCCACTTCGCGTCGGCGATACGGTCCTGCAGCATCACGATCACGATCACACCCAGCAGCACCGACGGCAGGCCCTCGAGCAGGAACATCCATTGCCAGCCGCTCCAGCCCATCGCACCGTCGGCGAATTTCATGATCGCGCCTGACAGCGGGCCGCCGATCACACCGGCACCGGCGATACCGGTCATGAACATCGCCGTCATGCGGCCGCGACGGTGGGACGGATACCAGTAAGTCAGGTAGAGGATGATGCCGGGGAAGAAGCCGGCTTCGGCAATACCTAGCAGGAAGCGCAGCACATAGAACGACATCGGTGTCGTCACGAACATCATGCAGGCCGACAGAATGCCCCAGGTGATCATGATGCGACCGATCCAGACGCGCGCGCCGACCTTATGCAGGATGATGTTGCTGGGCACCTCGAACAGGAAATAGCCGATGAAGAAAATGCCGGCGCCGAGCCCGTATATCGTTTCGGAAAAGCCGAGTTCACCGAGCATCTGCAGCTTGGCAAAGCCGACGTTGACGCGGTCGAGGTAGGCGACGATGTAGCAGATCAGCAGCAGCGGTATCAGCCGCCAGGCAACCTTGCGGTAGGTAGCTTCTTCGAACGCATCGTGCGCGCCCGCGATGGATGTTGGAACGGCGCTCATGATCTCCTCAATTTCATTGTGTATTTTTTATCTTGGCGTGCGCCCTTGTGGGGCCAGCGCGCGATTGTAGCCGATAGGTTTGGTGGACCGACTTTCTGACAGATAAAGGGGGCGTTTGTCCTATAATCTGCCGCCTGTTCCCCGATCTACCCCTGTCCCGAACCGGAATTTCCCATGCGAGTCTTCAATTTCAGCGCCGGCCCGGCCGCATTGCCCGAATCCGTATTGCGCCGTGCCGCCGACGAGATGCTCGACTGGCAGGGTAGCGGCATGTCGGTGATGGAGATGAGCCACCGGGGCAAGGAGTTCACCGGTATTGCGCAGAAGGCTGAGGCGGATTTTCGAGCGTTGCTGGCGATTCCGGACAATTACAAGGTTTTGTTCCTGCAGGGTGGCGCGCTCGCGATGAATGCGCTGATACCAATGAACCTGCTCGGGGACAAGCGCTCGGCCGATTATGTGAATACCGGCGAATGGTCGAAGAAGTCGATTCAGGAAGCCGGCAAGTATTGTCGTGCCAACGTGATCGCGTCATCGGCAGACAAGCAGTTTACTTACGTCCCGCCGCAGTCCGCGTGGACGCCGGATCCTGACGCAGCCTATCTGCACGTGTGCACCAATGAAACCATCGGCGGCGTCGAGTATTTCTGGGTGCCGGACAGCGGCGATGTGCCGCTGGTAGCGGACATGTCGTCGCACATCCTGTCACGCCCGATCGATGTATCGCGCTATGGCGTGATCTATGGCGGCGCACAGAAGAACATCGGACCGGCCGGCCTGACCTTCGTGATCGTGCGCGACGATCTGCTCGACCGCGCGCTGCCGATCACACCGTCGGTGTTCCATTGGAAAGAACAGGCAGCGGCCGACTCGATGCTAAACACGCCACCGACCTACGGCATCTACATGGCCGGCCTGGTGTTTGAGTGGCTGCTCGCGCAGGGCGGGCTGACGGCGATCGAGCGGCACAACATCACCAAGGCACAGCTGCTGTATGACGCGCTCGACACCAGCGACTTCTATGCCTGCCCGGTCGAGCGCGACTGCCGCTCGCGGATGAACGTGCCGTTTTTTCTCGGGGACGAGCGTCTCAACGAAGCCTTCCTGCAAGGCGCGCAGGCGAACGGCCTGGTGCAGCTGAAGGGGCATCGCGTGGTCGGCGGCATGCGCGCGTCGATCTACAACGCCATGCCGCTTGACGGCGTACAGGCGCTGGTTGCCTACCTGAAGGAATTCGAGCGGACGCGCGCCTGAGGCGCTGTCGGGTCTGATTGAATCGGTCTGTGTGCGCATGACCGGGCGACCTGAGTCAGGCCATTCGTCACGTTTGTAGGCCGGCCAGCAGAAAGTCCGTTGGCGGGGATTTAATCGCCGTACCCCGAGTCCAATCCGGAAGTTTGCCGGTCGCCATGCATGGCCATCGGCAAGTTACATTCCCTGACCGGAGCGACCATGCCGCCTGCTTATTCTTCCTCCGTGCCGACTGAATCCGAACCGGGTCTGCATGAGCGGCAGCGGCGCGAGCTGCTCGATTTGCTCGAGCCTGTTGGTCGCAAGCCCGTCGCCGAGTTGCCGGAGATGTCCGACGCCGAGCGCTGCAAATGGCTGTTCTGGAACCTGCACGAAAATCTCGATGAGGTCCGGCCGATGGAGCCGACGCTGCAGGCGCGCGTGACCAGTGTGCAATTCACGGTGGTGGATGGATTGTCGTGGTCCGGCGGTCGCCAGCCGGAGAAGCGGCTCGATCTCGCCTGCAAATGGACACTCGAACTCAGCTACCCCGGTTATCCGGAGGTGATCACCCACAGTATCGGGGACGGCTGGGCCAATCTGGTGGTCGCTGATGAACCTCCGGCCTATCTGACGCTGGCGCACGGCCAGCGCGCCTATCTCGATGCAGACCACAGCGCTTATTCGAATCAGCTGTATCTCGAGGGCTGGGTCACCGATCCGGTATGGCAGGAAATGCGGCCGCACCTGACCAATCCCAATCCGACTTGCCGGACCGACGTTGTCTTGCTTGACAATGTGTTGTTCCCGGTGAAAAGTGGCTTTGATTTCGTGCTCGGCCCGACGGCGGCGATCGGCGTGATGAATCTTGAGTTTCGCGCCTTCTCGCATCCGACCGAGCGCAGGATGAGCCGGCGTGGCGAACCGCGCCGCAGGAGTTGACTGGAGCCCTCATGCATCGCGCACCCATGCCCTCGCCCGACGACGAGCCTTTCGAGGATGACGTACCGCAGCCTGTCCCTCAGCAGGATCCGGTACCGGATCCGAACCCCGAGACAGCGGGCTGATTCATTCCGGTAGCCGCTGTTCAGCTTCACGCAGGCGCTGCACGCGGCGTAGGTACCAGAACAGCGCGATGCCGACCAGTCCGAGGCTGGCGCTGTTGCCGAGCCAAAAGCCGGCTGCGCCTTGCAGGATCGACGGTGTGCCTCCGAGTACGTCAAAACCCAGCAGATAGCCACCCCCCAGGCCGACGCCCCACAGGGCTATCGCATACATCAGTGTCGGCACGGTCGCGACCTTGTAGGCGCGCAGCACGAAGGCCGCGCCGACCTGCACCGAGTCGAACAACTGATAGAAGCCGATAAAGAAGAACAGCGGCATGGCGATCGCAGCGACGTCCTGGTCCGGCGTGTAGAGCGCGATGATGTCCGCGCGCGCGAGCCAGACCAGCACCCCCAGCGCGACTGCCAGCGTCACGCCAAGCCGGATGCCGGCGTTGCCTGCCGCACGGGCAGCCTGCAGTCGTCCGGCGCCGATCTCCTGCGCCACCAGCGTGCCGGTAGCGCTAGCGATCGATAGCGGCAGCATGTACAGCACCGTGCCGAAGTTCGCCGTGACCTGATGCGCGGCAAGCGTCTCGCTGCCCAGGCGCGCGATGAACAGCGCCATGAAGGTGAAGGCAGTCACCTCGATCAGATAGGACAGACCCATCGGCACGCCCAGCCTCAGCAGCGCAGCCTGTGCCGGCCATGAGGGTCGGCCGAGTCCCTGGCCGAACAGCTGGAAGTCCCGGTAGGTGTCGCCCCGGCGCAAGATCAGCCAGCCAGCTGCCAGCGCGAGCCATGCGGCGATCGCGGTGGCGACTGCGCAGCCCGGCGCGCCGAGTGCGGGCAGGCCGGCGAAGCCGAAGACGAAAACCGCGTTCAGCGGAATTTTCAGCAACAGCAGGGCGCCGACCTGGATCACCATTACCATGCGCGGCCGCGAGATCGCGGTGTTCAGCGACGCATAGACCCGAAAGCCGAGCGTGGCCGGCAGTGCCAGCACCAGCAGCGCCAGATATTCGCGGACCTTGCCGGCCAGTGCTGGCGGCGCTTGCGCGATGTCGAGCAGAAAATCGGGGAATACCAACAGCAGGCTGCCCGCCAGCGACAGGAACAGCGCCAGCCAAACGCCCTGCCTGACCTCGGCGCCGATTGCGGCGAATTTCCTGGCGCCATACAACTGGCCGATCACGGGTGACAGTGCGGCCATGACACCGGACAGACCGACGAAGATGCTCACGTAGATCGAGGCGCCCAGCCCGAGCGCGGCCAGCTCGGTGGCAGAGTGGCGCGCTGTCATCATCGTATCGGCCACGCCGTTCATGATGACGGCCAGCTGCCCGACCAGGATGGGCCAGGCCAGCGAGGCGACCCGGGACGTGAATGATGAGGCGTGATGCGCGCTGTCGCGCAGACTCATGGCGAATCGCGCCGGAACAGTCGGAAGGATTCGTGGCGGTCAGCCGCCCGGCGGCCTTGCCACAGCAGCGTCAGGCCGGCATCGAGCTTTCTCGATTGCGCGCCTTTGCTGCGACGTCCGCGGTCTTCCTGCACCAGCAGAAATTCGCATCGCGCCCCGTCGTCGCGCGCGAACTTCACCTCGCCGAGGTAAGCGAACGAGGCGCGCTGCGCCGGTCCCACGCCCTCGGTCTTCACGCAGCGGTAGTCTGCCGGCAGATGCGCGCTGATCTGCTGCGCCACCGGCGCATAACTCTGGCTGTAGTTCAGCCACGGCAGCCATAGCGTCATCATCAGTAACCAGCACAGCACCAGGCCACCGGTGGACAGCACGACCGCGCGCCACAGCACTGGCGGGCGTCGCCCTAGTCGCCAGTGCAGCAGCAGGATCCAGCCACCGGTGACGGCCAGCGCGAACGCCAGTGCGAGTGCGTTGAACTCCGGCTGGAAGCCGGGTGCGAGCTTGAAAGCGTTCTTTGCCAGCTGCGCCGGCCAGCCGGTCTGCTTGGCTATCCAGCCCAGCCACAGGAATGCCGCAATCGCCGTCAGGGTCATCACCGAGAACCAGTCGATCGCATTGATGGCCCCGCGTTTCAAGGTCGGCAATCCGAAGGTCGCGAGAATCGCCAGCGGGGGTAGCAGCGCCAGCATTTCGTAATGACTGGGTCCCGGCGTCAGCAAAGAAGTCAGTAACAGCGCAGCGAGGCCGGCTGCGGGCAGCACGATATGCAGCGTCAGCTGCGCGCGCCATGCGTACACGGCCCAGGCAGCAATCGGCCAGGCGGGCCAGCTGAACCAGAACAGGTTTTTCAGCAAATAAATCAGGCGTGCCTGGGTCGGCCAGCCAAGGCGCTGCAGGCTGTCGCGCAGCCACGCGAGCGTGCCGGTGTCACCGGTCAGGCCATGGCGCGCGAGCATCCAGGCAGCCGGCAGCGCCAGCGCGACGGGTACTGTGATCGCCAGCAAGCGGTACAGCGCCGGCCGGTAGCGCAGCGCGGAGACGAGAACAAAGCTCAGCAGCAAGGCCAGCGGAATCAGCCAGGCATGGGCCAGAGTGAGCAGGCCTAGCGCTGCACCGAGGCCGGCTGCCGAGCGATGGTTGGGACGGTCGAACAGGCAGGCGGCGCCGTAAAAGCTGGCCGCCACCAGCGATACATGCAGCGCAGGTGCTGCGGTCTCGTGACTTCGCAGCAGCAGGCCGAGACAGGCGACGTAAACCAGCAGCGCGCCATCGGCCAGCGTGCGTCCGTAGTCGAGTGCGGCCGGTTGGCCACCGAACGCGAGTTTGAGTGGCTGAGCTTCGCTGCGGCGCCCGAGCACGAAAGCGGCACGCCAGACGGATGCCGCACCGACCGCAAAGAACACCAGCACCGCCAGCCGCGCGGCCAGCGCATCGCCGGCGATCCAGCCAAATAGCGTGATCATCAGCGCGCCAATCCAGTGCGCCAGCGGTCCCTCGGCGGGCATCGCCATGCCGACGATGTTCGGCGCCAGCCAGTCGCTCAGCGAGCCGTGCGCCATGGTCCACATGATGCCGAACCCGGACGCATCGTCGACTTTCCACGGATCGCGGCGGATGATCCCCGGGAGGATGTACAGCAGGCACAGCGCAACCAGCCCCCAGCGCGGCAAGGCGAGCGTGGCGGCGGCGGGCAGGCGTACAGGTTTCATCCGGAGGTGTCAGCGAGGGTGGGTCGGGAGTGCGCGTATTTTGCCGTAACCCTAATAAAAATGCCGCTCGAGGCGGCATTTTTATGGATGCGGGGACGCAGATCAGTCGCCGGCAGCCTGGGTCTTCGAGCCGACCTTGCCGAATTTCTGGCGGAACTTGTCCACGCGACCGGCGGTGTCGACGATCTTGTGCTTGCCCGTGTAGAACGGGTGCGACTCGGACGACACTTCGATCTTCACCAGCGGATAGTCCTTGCCGTCGAAATTGATGGTTTCACGGGTCTGGATGGTGGAACGGGTGATGAACTTGAAATCGCACGACAGATCATGCACGACGATTTCACGGTAATTCGGGTGGATGCCTTCTTTCATTTCATTCTCACTATCGTTGGGTAGCCAATCGCCACTTCGTCGGTCCGTATTGCCTCTTGACCCGGTTGACGGTCACTTGCCCGGTTAAGGGAACCGCGGATTGTACATTTCAATCAATGACTTGCGCAAGTTGTGCGCGAGCCGGACAGCGGTCGGCATGCTTGCCGTGACCGCTGCCGTGCAGGCTCGGCGAGATCGTCAGGATCCGCCGCGCCGCATCAGGTCGAAGAATTCCGCATTGGTCTTCGTCGCCTTCATCTTGTCGAGGATGAACTCCATCGCCTCGATCTCGTCCATGCCGTACAGCAGCTTCCTGAGAATCCAGATCTTCTGCAGTACGTCAGGCTTGATCAGCAGCTCTTCGCGACGGGTGCCGGACTTGTTCAGGTTGATCGCCGGGTACACGCGCTTCTCGGCCAGACGGCGCTCGAGGTGCACTTCCATGTTGCCGGTGCCCTTGAATTCCTCGTAGATCACGTCGTCCATGCGGCTGCCGGTCTCGATCAGCGCGGTCGCGATGATCGTCAGCGAGCCGCCTTCCTCGATGTTGCGCGCCGCACCGAAGAAACGCTTCGGACGCTGCAATGCGTTCGCATCCACACCGCCGGTCAGCACTTTGCCCGACGCCGGGATCACGGTGTTGTAGGCGCGCGCGAGACGGGTGATCGAGTCCAGCAGGATCACGACATCTTTTTTCATCTCGACCAGGCGCTTGGCCTTCTCGAGCACCATCTCGGCGACCTGCACGTGGCGCGTCGCCGGTTCGTCAAAGGTCGACGCGACGACTTCGCCGCGCACCGATCGCTGCATCTCCGTGACTTCCTCCGGACGCTCGTCGATCAGGAGCACGATCAGCGTGATGTCCGGATGATTGGCCGTGATGGCGTGCGCGAGATGTTGCAGCATCACCGATTTGCCCGACTTCGGCGACGCCACCAGCAGGCCGCGCTGGCCTTTGCCGATCGGCGCGATCATGTCGATGATGCGACCGGTGATGTTCTCTTCCCCGCGCATCTCGCGTTCCAGCAGCAGCGGCTGGTTCGGGTGCAGCGGTGTCAGGTTCTCGAACAGGATCTTGTGCTTGGACGCTTCCGGCGGTTCGCCGTTGACCTTGTCCACCTTGACCAGCGCGAAGTAGCGCTCGCCATCTTTCGGGGTGCGCACCTCGCCTTCGATCGAGTCGCCGGTGTGCAGATTGAAACGGCGGATCTGCGACGGCGAGATATAGATGTCATCGGTCGACGCCATGTAGCTCGCGTCTGGCGAGCGCAGGAAGCCGAAGCCGTCCGGCAGCACTTCGAGCACGCCGTCGCCGAAGATCTGCTCTCCGGATTTGGCGCGCTTCTTCAGGATAGCGAACATCAGTTCCTGCTTGCGCAGGCGGGCCGCATTCTCGATGTCGAGGCCGATGGCCATTTCGAGCAATGCGGACACATGGAGTGCCTTGAGTTCTGAAAGATGCATGGTCTGGTCCCGTGTCGTACGGGGAAATGGATGGGGGAGGGTGGTGCGTTGGGCAGGGATGGCTGAAGCGCGGCGACGCGGGCGCGTCGCCGCAGCCGGAAAATCAGAGGTTGCTGTCGATGAAGGACGTCAGCTGGCCCTTGGCCATCGCGCCAACCTTCTGCGCTGCGGGGACGCCGTTCTTGAACAGGATCAGCGTCGGGATGCCGCGAATACCGAACTTCGCAGGTACCGCCTGGTTGGCGTCCACGTCCATCTTCGCGATCTGCAGCTTGCCGTCATATTCCTTCGCGACTTCTTCGAGGATCGGGGCGATCATCTTGCAGGGACCGCACCACTCGGCCCAGAAGTCGACCAGCACAGGCTTGTCGGACTTCAGCACGTCGGTCTCGAAGGAACTATCGGAAATGTGTTTGATGTTGTCGCTCATGTTGTCCTCAGTGAGAGGTAAAAACCGGCCCGCATTGTTCTTGGTTGTGACTCAGATTGCACTACGCCTGCACTGTCGGAACACATCGTCATGTGTCGCGCGTAATCGGATGGGATTTGCTGCAGGAGGAGGCGCGGCGGGAACTCTGCACGAATCATAACCGATTTTTCTGGAAAGTGTGCCTTTGTGCAGACCGCCTTGCGCAGTCGCATACAATGCCCGACGAAAACCTCCTGAACCTTCGCGACGCCGCGCCGAATGTTTCCGCAACCGCTGCTCTGACTGCTTTCCCGACACAACGTCCGTACCCACGTCCGCCCCGACTGCCTATGCCGCATACCGTTCATCTGCTACCCCCCGGTCCTGACTTCTGGCAAAGGGCGGCACGCACATTGATTGCGCGGGCAACGGATGACGGCGCAGGACTGGCGGGTGCGCTTGTGCTCGTGCCGACCTTTGCGCACATCGCGCTGCTGCGCGCCGCGCTCGCCAGTGAGCTGGGCGGCAGCTTCATTCCGCCGCAGATACGTACGCTGGATTCCTGGCTGGCTGAGCAGCTGCCCGATCCGCGCGCCGAGCCTCCGGCGTCGCCCACCGAGCGCTTGATGGCCCTGTATGCATCGCTGCGTGAAACAGCCTGGCTGAAGAAGCTGTTCGCCGCCCGGCGCAATGCCGATCTGCTGCCGCTGGCGCAGACCCTGCTCGCACTGGCCGACGAACTCACAGCCGCACTGCTGCCAGCCGCGTTGGCACAGCCAGAGGAAGTCGAGGATCGCTGGCAGGCGGCGCTGGTGCAACTGTCGCCGCGCGCGGCAGCATTGCTGTCCGACGAGGCGCAGCTGGTCTGGAAGCTCTGGCAGATCGAGCGTGACGAGCGTGATCCTGGCCTTGCGCGCCATGCCGCGCTGCAGCGGGCGGCCGACGCCGCGACTGTGCAGCTGTTCTGGTGTTCGCCTTGGCGGCCGGATGCGCTCGAAGCAGCGTTTCTGGAGACGTGGTCAGTGCGTCAGTCGGTCGAGTTGCTGCAGCTGGGCTGGTCCGCTGAGGCCCTGCCAGCTGCCTATGTGGCGAGCTGGCCCGAGATGCTCGACAATGTCTCTCCGTCCGCGGGCATGCGGGATATCACCGTCTTGCCACCCGTCGGTGTGGCGTTGCATGAGGCGACCAGCATGGAGAACGAAGCGCAGATGGCGGCGCAGACCATCGTCGACTGGATAGCCGACGGCCGGCAGCGTATCGCGGTGGTACCGCAGGATCGTGTGGTCGCGCGACGTCTGCGCGCCTTGCTCGAGCGCGCGCAGGTGGTGGTGTCTGATGAGACGGGCTGGAAGCTGTCGACCACTCGTGCCTCAGCGCTGTTGCATGCCTGGATTGAGCTGGCGAGTTCGGGAAGTGAGCTTGCTCGCCTGCTGGATTTCCTGAAATCGCCCTTCATCGCGCATGGCGTGCTGGCTGATCCGCTGCTGCGCAGTGAGATGGAGGCGGCGCTGGTGGACGCGGGTCCTGCAGCGGGTTGGGATGCGCGTGGTGGCGCGCTGGCTGATCTGCCAGCCGCGAAAGCCTTGCTCGACGCGATCGCGCGCGAGACCGCTCGTTATCGCGCCGCGCGGCCGGTGGGAGACTGGGTCGACGATACGCTGGCTGCCTTCACTGCATTGGGCTGTGCCGATGCGCTGGGTGCCGACCCCGCGGGAGCGCAAGTACTGGAGATGCTGGCCCGGCTTGGCCGCGACTGCGAGCGACTTGCGCAGCGCTTCACGCTGTCCGAATGGCGTGTGCTGGTCGATCTGCAGATGGAGCAGACCGTGTTCGTTGCGTCGCGTGACGACCGGCGCGTGATGATGGTGCCGCTGAATGGCAGCACGTTACGCGAATTCGATGCTGCCATCGTGGTCGGCGCCGATGCCGAACATTTGCCCTCACGTCCTGCCGAGCAGCTGTTCTTCGCGAACGCGGTACGGCGTGAGCTCGGACTCGAGACGCGCGAGAGCCGGCAGCAACAGCAATTGCGCGAGTTTGCGTCGCTGCTGAGCAGCTGCCCCGAGGTGGTGCTGTCATGGCAGGCGTGGCGCGACGGCGAACAGGTCAAGCCCAGCGCGTGGATACAGCGGCTGGAGCTGGCACTCGAAGCGGCCGGACGGTCCCCCCTGCCACGCCGCCGGCCGACACTGTCGACTGAACGGCTGCTCGCGCAGCCGCCGGTCATGCCCGCGCCGGCGGCGCCAACATTACTGCCACAGAGGTTGTCAGCCAGCGGTTACAACAGTCTGGTCGCTTGTCCCTACCAATTTTTTGCGTTGCGCATGCTCGCGCTCAGTGCTCCGGACGACGTCACCGAGCTGCCTGAGCGACGCGACTACGGTATCTGGCTGCACGAGATACTGAAGCGCTATCACGACGCGCTGCGTGAGCAAGCGCTGCCGTCCGTGCCGCCTGACCAGCGCAATGCACTGATGGCCGCGATTTCCGATCAGGTGCTCGATGCCGCTATCGCACGCAATCCGGCAGCGCTGGGATTCAAGATGCGCTGGCGCTCGCGTTGCGATGCGTATGTCGCATGGGCCAGCCAGCTGGAGGCCGATGGCTGGCGATATGTATTGGGTGAACAATGGCACGAGCAAATGCTGGAGAGCGACGGCGTGCGCATGCCACTGGTCGGCCAGATCGATCGTATCGACCGGCATGCCGATGGCGACATGATGCTGATCGACTACAAGACCACACGTACCGCGACGCTCCGCTCGCGCCTGAAGGAGCGCGATGATCATCAGTTGCCGTTTTATGCGCTGCTGCTCGACCCGCCGCCGCAGCGCGCTGCGTATGTGGCCATTGACGACGATCCGGTCGCCAGGCTGGAACCGGCCGATCTTGCAGCATGGCGCGATGCGTTGCGTACGCAGCTGAGTGAGAATCTGCGTGCCGTTGCGCGCGGCGCGGGATTGCCAGCCTTTGGCACGGGCAGTAGCTGCCAGCATTGCAGCGTGAACGGCTTGTGCCGTAAGGGGGCATGGTGATGATGCAGGCTGATCAGCTGTTTGCCGACGGCCGTGCGGTTGATGCGCATGAATTCGTCCGCATTGCCTGCGACCCGGCGCGCTCGGTGACCGTCGAAGCCTGTGCGGGCAGTGGCAAGACCTGGTTGCTGGTCGCGCGCATGCTGCGCCTGTTGCTCGAAGGCGCGCAGCCAGCCGAGCTGTTGGCGATTACGTTTACGCGCAAGGCCGCCGCCGAGATGCGCGAGCGCCTGCTACAGCTGTTGCGTATGCTGGCGCTGGAGCCGGACGATGAGAAAGTGCTCGCCGAATTGCGGCATCGCGGTCTTGCACCGGCTCGCGCAGCACAGCTGTTGCCGGTGGCGCGCGGCTTGTATGCACGTGTGCTGGCCAGTCCACACGGACTGTCGGTCGATACATTTCACAGCTGGTTTATCCGCTTGCTGCAGATCGCGCCGCTGTCGTCCGGCGTGCCGCACGGTCTGGCGCTCGACGAGAGTAGCGGCGAGATTGCCGACGCAGCGTGGCTGCGTTTCATGCAATCGCTGAATCACGCCGATCAGGCCGCGCTGCGTGATGCGTTGATGACGGTCTACCGTATTGCCGGCGACTGGAGTGGCAAGGAATTGATCGACGCCTTCCTCGATAAGCGCGCCGAATGGACCATCGCCAATCTGCATGGCGACCCTTTGCAGGAACTCATCGAGCGCTGCGGCGAGGATGGCGAGCGCGATGCGCGCCTCGCACTGTGGGACGACCCGTCACTACTGTCACGAATCGCGCGCATTGCGCGCCTGCTGGGCGCCGGCACCAAGACCCAGCAGGGATTTGCGGTCGGTATCGAAAAGGCGCTGACGGCCGGCGTCAGCCTGACATCGTTCGACGCGCTGTGTGCGGCATTCCTGACTCAGGCTGACACACCGCGCGCGCTGAAGGCGTCCAATCCGCAAAAAGCCGCGCTATCAGCTGAGGAGGTCGCGCTTTACGAGTCCGAATGGCTGGCACTGGCCGAAGAGATGCTGCAGCGCCGCGCGCGCGGCGCCGAACTCACGGTACGGCAGCTGAATGAGGCCATGTTCAGAATCGGTGCGGTGGTGATCGATCACTACGAAGCGATCAAGGCCGATCGTCGCAAGATGGATTTTGCCGATCTAGAGCTGCACGCCTGGAAGCTGTTGACCAGCGATGAGCATGCTGCGTATCTGCATGCGCGCATCGATGCACGATACCGGCATATCCTGATCGACGAATTTCAGGACACCAATCCGCTGCAGTGGCATGTGGTGCGTGCATGGCTGCAAGCGTACGACGGCGACGGACAAGGTCCGAGTGTGTTTATCGTCGGCGACCCTAAGCAGTCGATTTACCGTTTCCGCCGCGCCGAGCCGCGCGTGTTCTTGGCCGCCCGCGAGTTGCTGAAACAGACGGGTGCGGCTGACTTGCGCACCAGCGTCACCCGTCGCAACGGCCGCGCGATCGTGCAGGCGCTCAACGAAACTATGCGCACCAACCCGTGGTATGCCGAGCAAGGCACCCTGGCTGACATCGACGGCGCGGTGTGGCGCTTGCCGCTGATCGACGTTGTGCGGACCGGCGCTGAGGGCGACACGGACGAGGCCGGGGATGCCCAGGCTGATGAGTGCGCGGCGAAAAGCGATCTTTCCAATGATGACCAGGCTGTTGATGGCAACGTCCCGGGCTTCACGCTGCGCGATCCCTTGCGAGTACCACCAGTTGAAAAAGAAGACCTGCGCCGACAGAAGGAGGGCGAGCGTGTCGGGCAGGCGTTGCGTCATGCGCGTATTCATCTGCGCAGCGATGGCGGCACACTGAACTGGTCGGACATGATGATTCTGGTGCGCAGCCGCACGCATCTGCTGGCCTATGAGCGTGGTCTGCGCGCCGCCGGTGTGCCGTTCGTGTCCAGCCGCGCCGGTGGTCTGCTCGACACCCTTGAGGCGAGCGATCTGATTGCCTTGCTACGCTGGCTGACGATGCCGGCGGATGATCTGGCACTCGCCCACGTGCTCAAGTCGCCGATCGTCGGCGCCGCTGATAGCGAACTGATACCGCTCGCATGCGGTGAGGGCAGCTGGTGGCAACGTCTGCAAGACCGTATTGCCGCGGGAGAGGCGCCACCATCACTGCAACGTGCGCAGCCCTTGCTGAGCGGCTGGATCGCCGCTTCGCATCAGCTGCCGGTGCACGACCTGCTCGACCGGGTGGTGCACGAAGGCGAGCTGGTAAGGCGCTATGCGACTGCGTCACCCGAGCACATGCGGCTGCAGGTACTGGCCAATCTCGATGCTTTCCTCGCACTGTCGCTGGAACTGGATGCCGGTCGCTATCCGAGTCTCGCGCGCTTCCTCGACCATGTGCGGCGCAAGCAGCGCGGTAGCGAACAGGAAGCACCGAACGAAGGCAATATCGACACCACGCTCGATGCTGTTCGCATCCTGACGGTACATGGCGCCAAAGGCCTCGAGGCCGAGGTGGTCGCCGTGATGGGTGCGAATCATAGCGATGGCGGCAAGGACAAGGCTGGCGTGCTGTGCGAGTGGCCTCAGCATGAGCGTGCGCCGACCCATTTCTCCGTGTTCGGAAAAATGTCGGAACGTGGCGTTTCGCGCACCGAACTGTTCGAGCAGGAAGAGGCATTTCGTACGCAGGAAAACTGGAACCTGCTCTATGTAGCGGCGACCCGCGCCAAGCAGATACTGATCATCAGCGGCAGCGTGGCTGCCAACGGCGGCGTGCAGGCGGGCAGCTGGTATGAGCGCCTGCTGCATGTGCCCGAGTTCGTTCCACCTGTCGCGTCGGTGTCGGCGTCAGGCACGGACGCCAGCTTTGAGCTCAGCCTGTTTTCTCCGCCATCCCTGCCGTCGCCGGTTACACGTGACGGCGTTGCGGACACGGAAGCCACACTCGAGGGCAAACGCCTGCATGCGCTGATGGAGCGACTGACGAATGCCGGCATCTGGCCGGTCACGATGCCGCCGGTCACGGTAGTGGCGCGCTGGCTGAATTGCTCGCCGGACGATGCAGCCATCGCGTGCGAGCAGGCGAACTGTATCCTGGCGCAGTCTTCGCTGGCGCGCTTCTTCGATCCGGCCGCTTATACGTTCGCACGCAACGAGATGGAGCTCGTGCATGACGGTGAGCTGATGCGTATTGACCGGCTGGTCATATTTGATGATGAGTTATGGATTCTGGATTACAAGCGCAACCTGTATGAATGGCAGCAGGCCGACTACCAGCAGCAGCTGGCACGCTACCGCGCGGCGTGCGCCGATCTGTTTCCGGGTATGGCGATCAACACCGCGCTGATTACCGTGGACGGTCAACTATGGATTGGCGATCGCGATGCGGTGCCGCCGCAGCCGGATGCGGCCCTGAAGTGATAGCGATCCGGCATCATGGGGGACCTTGCCTGGCAGGGATGCCGGATAGTGTTGCTGGCCGAGTTTGTGTGTTGACGGAAATTCTGGGCCGCGACTATAGTGCCGCATGATTTTCGATTTCCATTCCCTGCTGGATAAGGTCAAACAGCTGGTCGAACTCACGCAGGCGCTGCGCAGCGAGAACGCGGCATTGCGAGCCGAATTCACCAGGCTGACTGACGAGAATGCGCGCCTCGCCCAGCGCATGCAGGAAGCGCACGACCGCGTGGCGCGGCTGATGGCGTCCCTGCCAGCGGCCGATGATGCAGCAGCCGATGCCATCGACCGGGAGGCGGCATGACCACCATCGACGTGACCATCCTTGGTCAGCCCTATCGACTCGCATGCAAGGAAGGCGAAGAGCTCGCGCTCAAGCAGGCGGTGGCTTTTCTCGATGAGCGCATGGCAGCCATCCGCGATGCCGGCAAGGTCAAAGGCACCGACCGCATCGCGGTGATGGCCGCGCTTGGCATCGCCGCTGATTACCTGACGTCGCGTTCCTCCGACGGTCCGTTCGCCGAGATGCCGGTAGCCGACGTGCGCGACAAGATTACTGCGATGCACTCGCTGCTCGACGCCGCACTTGCGCCGCAAGAGCGCTTGTTCTGAACGCTTGATTCAATCGCGGTCGACGGCCGATACGGCTGCCGAAATCCGTTGACACCTTGCGTGTTTGCGGTAGACTTGCCTCTCCTGCCGTGTACGCGTTTGCCATATATTCCTTGAACCATTTACGCGCATTGGCTGCGGGATTCGTTCAGTAGGCGTGAACGTCGCTCGTCCGACGATCCCAATATTGAACTACTGTGGCCACCTTGAACCAAATCGGTTCGGGATGCCGGCACAGCGGCACAGGCGGGACTGAATTCAGGCGGCTGCAGATTCTGCAGCCGCTTTTTTGTTGGTGCCTTCATTCCCGCTCTCGATGGGCACGCCCTCGAACAACAACATGCGCTACTGGCTGATGAAATCCGAGCCCGACGAGGCCAGCATCGACGATGCGCTCGCCGCCAAAGACGGGATCCTGCCGTGGACGGGCGTGCGCAACTACCAGGCGCGCAATTTCATGCGCGATCAGATGCAGGTTGGTGACGGCGTACTGTTCTATCACTCGAGCTGCGCTGAACCGGGCATTGCCGGCATCGCCGAAGTGGCGAGTACTGTCTACCCCGATGTCACCCAATTCGATCCGGCCAGTCCCTATTACGATCCGAAGTCAAGCCAGCAGCAGCCACGCTGGTTGCTGGTGGATGTACGTGCACTGCGCAAGACCCGATTGATCTCCCTGCCTGAACTGCGTGAGCACCCGGAGCTCGCGGACATGGTGGTCCTGCGGCGCGGGAATCGCCTGTCAATCACGCCCGTCACGCCGGCTGAGTGGGATGTCATCGTCAACCGGCTCGCGAAGGGACGCTGATGGAGAACCTGCTCGTCGCCGGGCTGCTGGCGCTCGGTGTGTTCACCGGTTTCTCGGCCGGCCTGCTGGGTGTCGGTGGCGGCATGCTGACGGTCCCGTTCATCACGATGCTACTGTCCGCGCGCCATTTTCCCGAAGCACTGGTCGTGCATGTCGCGATTGCGACCTCATTGGGCATTATTTTTTTTACATCGATGTCATCGCTGCGCGCGCACCATAAGCATGGCGCAGTGCTGTGGCCGGTGGTCCGCAAGTTCGCGCCCGGTATCCTGATCGGATCATGGATCGGGCCGTGGGTCGGCGCGCAATTGCCATCGGCGGCATTGGCCTGGTTCTTTGGTTTGTTCATCAGTTTTTCGGCGACGCAGATGCTGCTCGACCGCAAGCCCAAGCCGACGCGCGAGTTGCCGGCGCTGCCGGGCATGGTGGCAGTCAGCCTTGTGATCGGTTCGCTGTCGGGACTGGTTGGTGCGGGTGGCGGCTTCATCTCCGTGCCGTTCATGACCTGGTGCAATGTCCGTATTCACAATGCTGTCGCCACCAGTGCTGCGCTGGGTTTTCCGATTGCGCTGGCGGCTACACTGTCGAACATCTATTTCGGCCTGCAGGAGCCCGGCCTGCCTGAGGGCACGCTCGGTTTCCTCTATCTGCCGGCGCTCGGCCTGGTGTCGGCGGCGGCCGTGTTGACCGCACCGCTCGGCGCGCGCGTTGCGCATTCGCTGGATGTGAAGAGCCTGAAGCGCGTCTATGCGCTCATGCTGTACGGGCTGGCCGCCTACATGATCTACAAGGGTCTGCGGTAGCCATCGTTGGCTTGCGGCGGCAAGCCTCAGCGCGTCGCTTGACGTCCGCTGCTTGCGCAGCCCGTCTGCTGTAGACCACCTTCCGGACGCGGTATTCCGGACACGGCATTCATCACACGGCCTGCGCTGTGCAGCCTTCGAACCCCGACCGTCGTCAGGTCCCGAAGCGTTCGCGCAGCAGGTTCTTCTGCACCTTGCCCATCGTATTGCGCGGCAGCTCATCGACGACGTGCACGCGCTTGGGCACCTTGAAGTTGGCGATTTTTGATTTCAGTGCAGCGATGATTGCGGACTCGTTCAGCGCTGCGCCCTGCCGAGGCACCACCACAGCCGTGACGGCTTCACCAAAGTCCGGATGCGGCACGCCAATCACCGCAGACTCGAGTACGCCATCCATCTCGTCGATGACACTTTCGATCTCTTTCGGGTACACATTGTAGCCACCGGAGATGATCAGGTCCTTGCTGCGGCCGACGATGGACAGATAGCCTTCCGCATCGAAGCGTCCCACGTCACCGGTACGGAAATAGCCGTCGGCAGTGAACTCTTCGGCGGTCTTTTCCGGCATCTGCCAGTAGCCTTTGAACACGTTCGGTCCCTTGACCTGGATGTCGCCGATCTCGCCGGTCGCACACGGCTGGCCGGCGCTGTTCAGCACGCGCACCGACACGCCGGGCAAGGCCGGACCGACGGTGCCGGCGCGGCGCTCGCCGTCGTAGGGGTTCGAGGTCAGCATCGCTGTCTCGCTCATGCCGTAGCGCTCGAGAATGGTGTGGCCGGTCCTCTGCGAGAACTGCTCGAAAGTCTCGGTGAGCAGGGGTGCCGACCCGGACACGAATAGCCGGATGTTCTTGCAGACGTCCCGGGTGAATGCCGGATCGGACAGCAAGCGCACGTAATAGGTTGGCACGCCCATGAAGACGCTGCTGCGCGGCAGTTGGCGGATCACTTCGGCGCTGTCGAATTTCGACAGGAAGATCATCTTGCTGCCGTTGTACAGCGCACCATGCGCGGCGACGAACAGACCATGGATATGAAACAGCGGCAGCGCATGCAACAGCACGTCGCCCGGCTGCCAATGCCACGCATCATGCAGCACGCGGACATTCGATGCCAAGTTGCCATGCGTGAGCATGGCGCCCTTGCTGCGCCCGGTAGTACCGGACGTGTACAGGATTGCCGCGAGATCGTCGGCATCGCTGGTGACCGTATCGAAGGCATCACCAAAGTGCGACGCGCGTGACAACAAGGTGCCGCTATTGCGGCCGTGCTGCGGCTCGTCGAGTGTGAACACATGCGCGACACCGGACTTGAATGCGATCTGCGTGAGCCAGCCAAAATTTCCCGGCGTGCAGACCACCACGGCAGGTGAGGCATTGTCGATGAAGTAGCTGATTTCGGCGGCGCGGTAGGCGGTGTTCAGCGGCAGATAGACGAAGCCGGCGCGCACGGTTGCCAGATACAGCATCAGCGCCTCCGGTGACTTCTCGACCTGCGCTGCGATACGCGCACCGGCAGGCAGCTTCAGGCTGGCCAGCAGGTTCGCGATCTTGGCACTGCCGCGATCCAGGTCGCGCCAGCTGTAATAGTGGCCGTCGGCCGTCTCCAGCCAGCAGTCGTCGAGGTCTTGCGGAAAGCGCGCACGGAACAGGGCGTACAGGTTTGCGTTCATGGAGGGGGTTGCAGAAGCACTCATGAGCTCGTCAGTTGGTGTTGGCAGAGGGGTGCCGGTAGGCTACCCACAGCAGCGCGATGCCGAGCGCGATCATGGGCAGCGATAGCATCTGCCCGGCCGAGATCGTCCAGCCAGCCACGCCGACTTCGTAATCCGGTGTGCGGAAGTATTCGGTGAAGAAGCGCGCGCCGCCATAGCCTGCGGCGAACAAGCCGCTGACCGCAAGATAAGGGCGCGGCTTGCGCGCATACAGCCACAGTACGATGAACAGCAGCAGGCCATCGACCAGGGCCTGATAGATCGGCGACGGATGACGCGGCAGCGCATCGACGTTCGGCCAGACCATCGCCCACGGCAGCGTAGCATCGGCAACACGGCCAGGCAGCTCAGCGTTGATGAAATTGCCGATGCGGCCGAATGCGTAGCCGAGCGGCACCAGGGGGGCGATCAGGTCCATCACTTCCATCCAGCGGCGTCCGTGCTTGCGTGCCCAGAGCGCCATCGCGAGCAGTACGCCGAGGAAGCCGCCGTGGAACGACATGCCGCCTTGCCAGACCGCGAAGATTTCGAGGGGATTCGCCAGATAGTAGGCTGGGTGATAGAACAGCACTTCGCCGAGGCGCCCGCCGACCACGACGCCGAGCACGCCGTAGAACAGCATGTCCTCGATGTGTTCCGCCTTCCAGCCAGCGGCCGCAATGTGGGGCTGGCGCGCGCGCAGCCGGCCCAGCAGGATCACCTGCGCAAAGGCCAGCAGGTACATCAGCCCATACCAGCGCACGGCAATCGGGCCGACCGCGAAGGCGATCGGGTCAGGCATCGGGTGGATCAGCATCTAGCGTTTCTTTCGCATCAGTTCGATGAAAGCGGACAGCACCGGCGACGCATTATCGCGTCGCCAGGCGAGACCGAACTCGACCTTGGGCGACGCCTCTTTCAGCGCGCGGTACTCGACGCCGGGGCGCTTCAGATTGGACACGGATTGTGGCACAAGCGCGATGCCCATGCCCGCAGAAACCAGGCTGACGATGGTCTGCATCTGGATCGCTTCCTGGCCGATGCGCGGCGGCGCAATGCCGGCGTCGTGGAAGCAGCTGAAGATCAGGTCCTGAAAGCGTGGCCCGATCCGGCGCGGGAAGATCACCAGCGGCTGATCCGCCACTTGCTTGAGCGAGACCTTGCGGTTGCGCAGTGCCGGGCTGCCTTCCGGCAGTGCGAGCACCAAAGGTTCCGACAGCAGCGGCAGGTAAGCGATTTCCCGCTTCATCATGTCCGGCAACGGCGCGATCACGATACCCGCGTCGATCGTTCCCTCGGTCAGCATGTCGAGCTGGATGTCGGTGGTGGCTTCCTGCAACCCAACCTGCACCGCCGGATAGACCGATGAGAATTCACGCAGCGCGGTCGGCAGCAGGTTGTAGTCAGCGATCGACACGAAGGCGAGCGACAGCGAGCCGCTCTCGCCATCGGCCGCACGTCGGACCAGCGCCGGCAGTGCCTCAGCCTGCAGCAGCAGCCGGCGCGCTTCGGGCAGCAGCGCGTCGCCGGCCGCAGTCAGGGCGACCGAGCGTCGGGTGCGGGCGAACAGCGGGGTACCCAGTTGCGCCTCGAGCGCCTGAATCGCTTGTGACAGCGGCGGCTGGGTCATGTGCAGCCGCTGCGCAGCACGGCCGAAATGCATTTCTTCAGCGACCGCGACGAAATAGCGCAACTGCCGCAGTTCGATATTCATCGGTTCCTGGACAAATGATTCGTAAAAAATATCAATAATTGCTGAATCATATATTTGACAGTATTTTATTCGCAAGGCATGGTTACGCTTTTTTCGCATTCCAACCGACCATCCGGAGACAGCATGGCTGACAACGAACGTTCCAAGCACATTACTGAAGGCGTAGCGCGCAGCCCGAACCGCGCAATGTATTACGCGATGGGCTACAAGAAAGAAGACTTCAGCAACCCGATGATCGGCATCGCCAACGGCCATTCGACGATCACCCCGTGTAACTCCGGCCTGCAGAAGCTGGCCGATGCCGCCATCGCCGCGACCCGTGCTGCCGGCGCGAACCCGCAGGTGTTTGGCACGCCGACCATCTCTGACGGCATGTCGATGGGTACCGAGGGCATGAAGTATTCGCTGATCTCGCGCGAAGTGATCGCGGACTGCATCGAGACCTGCGTGCAGGGCCAGTGGATGGATGGCGTCGTTGTCATCGGCGGCTGCGACAAGAACATGCCGGGTGGGATGATCGCGCTGGCGCGTACCAACGTGCCGGGCATCTATGTGTATGGCGGCACGATCAAGGCCGGCAAGTGGAAAGGCACCGACCTGAATATCGTGTCGGCATTCGAGGCGGTCGGCCAGTTCACCGCGGGCAAGATGTCGCAGGAAGATTTCGATGGCATCGAGAAGAATGCCTGCCCCTCGACCGGTTCCTGCGGCGGCATGTATACCGCGAACACGATGTCGTCGTCGTTCGAGGCGCTCGGCATGTCCCTGCTGTATTCGTCCACCATGGCCAACCCGGACGATGAAAAGGTCGTATCTGCGGAAGAGTCGGCACGCGTGCTGGTGCAGGCCGTTCGCAACAACCTCAAGCCGCGCGACATCATCACCCGCAAGTCGATCGAAAATGCGATCGCGGTGATCATGGCAACCGGTGGTTCGACCAATGCGGTGCTGCATTATCTGGCCATCGCGCATGCGGCACAGGTCGAGTGGACCATCGACGATGTCGAGCGCATGCGCAAGAAGGTCCCCGTCATCTGCAACATGAAGCCGTCCGGAAAATACCTGGCGACCGACCTGCATGTCGCCGGCGGCGTGCCGCAAGTGATGAAGCTCTTGCTGAACGCTGGCCTGCTGCATGGCGACTGCATCACCATCACCGGCAAGACCATTGCTGAGGAGCTGGCGAATGTGCCGGACCAGCCGCGTGCGGATCAGGACGTCATCATGCCGCTCGATAAGGCGCTGTATGACGAGGGTCACCTCGCCATCCTGAAAGGCAATCTCGCCACCGAGGGCTGTGTCGCCAAGATCACTGGCCTGAAGAACCCGGCCATCACGGGTCCGGCGCGCGTGTTCGACGACGAACCTTCAGCCATGGAAGCCATCCTCGCCGACAAGATCAATGCTGGCGACGTGCTCGTGCTGCGCTACCTCGGTCCGAAGGGCGGGCCGGGCATGCCGGAGATGCTGTCGCCGACATCGGCGCTGGTCGGCAAGGGTCTGGGTGAATCAGTCGGCCTGATCACCGACGGCCGCTTCTCGGGCGGTACCTGGGGCATGGTGGTCGGCCACGTGGCACCGGAAGCCATCGTCGGCGGCAATATCGCGCTGGTGCAAGAGGGTGACTCGGTCACGATCGATGCACACAAGCTGCTGATCCAGGTGAACGTGTCGGATGAAGAGCTCGAGCGTCGCCGCAAGGCCTGGACGCCGCCGGCGCCGAAATATACGCGCGGTGTGCTGGCCAAATTTGCCAAACTGGCATCGTCGGCAAGCAAGGGCGCCGTCACCGACTGATTTCAGTGTGAGGGAGTGTAACCGCCACGTGATTAATTCTCGTGGCGGTGTTAATTTCCAACCTGAGCAGGATGCAAAAATCAAGGTTAAAATCCTGCCGCATTCACCTATTTTGGAGATACTCATGAAACAAATCCTGGTCGCCGCTGCAGCAGTCGCTGCGCTGGCTTCTAACGCAGCGTTTGCCAGCGAGCAGCTGGCCAAGGAAAACAACTGCCTCGCCTGCCACGCTGTGGACAACAAGCTGGTCGGCCCGGGCTTCAAGGAAGTCGCCGCCAAATACAAGGGTGACAAGTCGGCAGAAGCCAAGCTCGCCACCAAGATTCAGAAGGGCGGCAGCGGCTCCTGGGGTCAGATCCCGATGCCGGCGAACCCGCAGGTCGACGACAACGAGGCGAAGGCTCTCGCCAAGTGGATTCTGTCGCTGAAGTAATTGCACTGCAGTGACCGGCACGCCTAATCCGGCGTGTCGATAAAAAAGCGCTCCTGTCACGGAGCGCTTTTTTATTGCGGGTGACCCGACAGTCATGGGGTCCGACAGTCATGGGGGTCCGACATGCCGGGCATCGGTGTACGCCGCGTTCCTGTCTGCGCGGCGCGCCGGACTATTTGACTACCGCGATCTGCTCGCGTTTGCCACCCCTGAAGGTATACAGCGTCAGCGTGCCGGTCTTCATGTCGCCACGTGCATCGAACTCGATCAGCCCGGTCACGCCCGGGTAGCGGCTCTTTGCCAGTTCGGGCAGGTATTTCGCCGGCTCGATGGAATTCGCGCGTTGCATCGCGTCGGCCATCACCATCACTGCGTCATACACGTAGGGTGCATAGAGCTTGACGTCCACGCCGAATTTCTTGCGGTAGTCGGCACGGAAATTTTCCATGGTTTTCTTCTGGCTCTCCTCGACGCCGCCCGCCTCGGCGCAAACTACCTGGTTATCGCCGAGGCCAGCGCCAGCTAACGCGGGCAGCTGCTCGGTGCAGATACCATCGCCGCCCATGAACTTTGCATGGATGCCAAGCTGCTTCATCTGACGCAGCATCGGCCCACCGACCGCGTCCATGCCGCCGAAGAATACGAGATCCGGCGCCTTGCCCTTGATCGCGGTCAGGATCGCATTGAAGGCGATGGCCTTGTCTTCCGTGTATTGCCGGCTGACGACGGTGATGCCGGCCGCCTTGGCGGCTTTCGCAAATTCATCGGCAACGCCCTGACCGTACGCCGTACGGTCGTCGATGATGGCGACGTTTTTCACTTTCAGCGTCGATGCCGCATAGCGGCCGAGTGCGCCACCGAGCTGGCCGTCATTCGCCACCACGCGAAACGCTCCCTTGTAGCCCTGCTGCGTGTATTTCGGATTAGTTGACGACGGCGAGATCTGAGGGATGCCGTGATCGTTATAGATTTTTGATGCAGGAATCGTGGTGCCGGAATTCAGGTGGCCGATCACGCCGAGCACTTTGGCGTCGGCGAGCTTTTGCGCAACGGTGGTGGCCTGCTGCGGGTTCGCACCGTCGTCTTCGGCCAGCAGCTGAAACTTCACTTTTTTGCCGCCGATCGTCACGCCCTTCGCATTCAGTACGTCGATCGCCATGCGTGCGCCGTTTTCATTGTCCTTGCCGAGGTGGGCGATCGGGCCGGACAGCGGTCCGACATGGCCGATCTTCACGAGCTGTTCCTGGGCTCCCGCTTCCAGGGCGAACAGGGCAAGCAGGGGCAGGCTGTAGGGGGAAAAGCGCATCGATAGTCTCCGCAGTGTGCTGAAGGGAATGGCAAGTCGTGCCAGCGCAGAAGGTAATACAAGACAGGCGCTGGTGGCAATTGCGAAGAGGAATCGGCGCTGCAGGCTGCGCAGCGCCGATATCTGAGTGTGCAGTCCTGGCGTTTAGCTTTTTGCCGGCAGAGACACCAGCGGCTGACCTTCACGCGTGCCCGGCATGCCGGTGAAAGCGAAGTCGACGTCGGGCCGGCGGCCGGAGACGATGTCGGCGATCGCCTTGCCCGAACCGCAGCCCATGGTCCAGCCCAATGTGCCGTGCCCGGTATTTAAAAAAAGATTGGCCAGCCGAGTCCTGCCGATGTACGGCACGTTCGACGGCGTCAGGGGCCGTAGTCCGGTCCAGTACTGGGGATCGTCGTAATCGCAGGCGTTTGGAAAAAGTTCGCGCGTGCGTCGCGTGATTGCTTCGCAGCGCACCGGATTGAGCTCGCGCGTATAGCCATTCAGCTCGGCCGTGCCGGCTACACGCAGGCGATCGCCGAGGCGCGAGATCACCAGTTTGTAGCCGTCATCGGTCAGCGACACCTGCGGTGCGAGATCCGGACGCGTCACTTGGTACGTGGCCGAATAGCCTTTGCCCGGATACAGCAGCAGATCGACACCGACACCCTTGGCCAGCGGCTGAGAAAAACTGCCCAGGGCCAGCACGTAGCTATCGGCCTGCAAGCGCTGATGGCGCCCCTGTTCGTCGATCACTTCAATGCCGGTGACGCGCGCGGCCGCGCCACTGCCTTCGGACAGCAGTCGTGTGATGGTGGTGTTGAAGCGGAACTGCACGCCAGCCTGCACGCATTTGTCTGCAAGCCCTGTGGTGAACTTGTAGATGTCACCCGACTCATCGGTCGCCGTAAAGTCGCCGCCGGCGATCTTGTGCCGTATCGCGGCCAGTGCCGGCTCGATACGCACGACTTCTTCGGCGCTGATGGTTTCGCGCGGGCAGCCGAGTTCTCGCATCAGTCGCGCGGCAGCCAGCGATTGCCGAAACTCGGCTTCGTCGGTGTAGAAATGCAGGATTCCGCGCGTTGCGCAGTCATAGGCGATGCCGGTCTCGGCACGCAACGCCTGCAGCGTCAGCCGGCTGTATTCGGCGATCGCCACAATCTGGCGGATGTTGTGTGCGGTGCGTGCTGGCGTGCATTCGCGCAGGAAGGCCATGCCCCAGCGCCACTGCAGCCATTCAGGCCGCAGGCGGAATAGCAGCGGCGCATCTTCGCGACCCAGCCACTTCAGCAGTTTCAGTGGCGCGGAAGGATTGGCCCAGGGTTCCGCATGCGATACAGATATCTGGCCGCCATTGGCAAAGCTGGTCTCCTGTGCAGCGCCGGGCTGCCGGTCGATCACGATGACCTCATGGCCTGCCTTCTGGAGGAACCATGCGGAGGCGGTGCCGACAATACCGGCGCCGAGGACGATGACTTTCATGATGAACCCTGTGTGGTGCGATCAGGATTGAGAGCCGATCGCAAAGCATGCCTTCAGGATGACAGCGTAATCAGTCGGATCGCTGATTCAAACGACTGAGCTCTTTCTCGATTGCGCTACGCACATTTTCCTGTAGTAGCGGCTCGAGCATGTCGCCGACTTGGTGCGCGACATGCGCCGAAAGTTCCGCGCTTGCGGCTTCCACCACGGTGGGGAGTGCGCTGGTCAGCGCCGTGGTGAGTGCATTGCTCAGCGCGCCGGCGAGCGTCTCTTGCAATGCCGACTGCAGCCTCGCTGCGAAAGCGCTCTGCAGCTCAGTGCGCAGCACGCCGTCTAGCAGCGGCGGCAATTGTGCGGAGAGGTCGGCGGCAAGCCTCCCGGTCAGCGCCATCGTCAGTGTGGCAGGGATGACGGCCGCAGGTGGTTCGATGAGGTCGGTCAGCAGTGGGAGATCCGAGTCCAGGTCGTTCATGATTTTTCAGCGACAAAATGGGTGAGCGGGTAGCCGCGCTGCTGATACTGCCGGTAGCGCTCGCGCCCCGCGAGCAGATCATCTTCGTCGCCCGACACAATTTCGAACATCCGCTCGAAGCGGGCGAAATGCGCGGGCGTCTCGCGCGACAGGTTGATCAGCACCTGGTGATGCGGCAAGGATTGTGCTGCGTCGTCCGTGAGGATGACCGGCGTGAGCGCAGCCAGTTCGTCGTCGGCGGCCACGTGCGGCAGAAAGTCCTGTTCGGAGAACGTCCACAGAGCGTCGTCGATCGCAGCCATCTGCATTCGGTCGGCCGTGAACACCACCACCTTCAGATCAGCCGCGCGCGCCTTGCGCACCAGACGGCACGCGTAGGCGATCTTGTCCGGTACTTTGCTGTGGAAGTCGACGCGCGTCATCCGTTGGCCTGCACCATACCGTTATGGCGCAGCAGCGCGTCAATACTTGGCTCGCGTCCGCGGAAGGCAGTGAAGGACTCAAGCGCGCTGCGCGAGCCGCCCACCGACAGGATCTCGCGGTGGAAAGCCAGCCCGGTCTCGGCCAGACGGTTCGGATCACCCTGCGCCTCTTCGAACGCGCCATACGCGTCGGCCGACAGCACCTCGGCCCATTTGTAGCTGTAGTAGCCGGCTGCGTAGCCGCCTGCAAAGATATGCGAGAACGAATTCTGGAAGCGGTTGAAGGACGGCGGTACCACCACGGCGACACGATGGCGTACTTCGGCCAGCACGTCGGCGACGCTGCGGCTGCCGTTCGGATCATGGTCGAAATGCAGGTGCATGTCGAACAGCGAGAACTCGACCTGACGCAGCATCTGCAACCCGGACTGGAAGTTCTTTGCGGCGATCATTTTGTCGTACAGTGCACGCGGCAGCGGCGCGCCGGTATCGGCATGCGCGGTCATGTGCTGCAGCACATCCCATTCCCAGCAGAAGTTTTCCATGAACTGTGACGGCAGCTCGACCGCGTCCCACTCGACGCCGGCGATGCCTGATACGCCGAGCTCGTCGACAGCGGTCAGCATATGGTGCAGGCCGTGGCCGAATTCGTGGAACAGCGTGATCACTTCGTCATGCGTGAAGTAAGCCGGCTTTTTCACGCCATCGACGACTGCCGGTTCGGTGAAGTTGCAGGTCAGGTAAGCGATCGGCGTCTGCACGTCGCCGGCGAGATTTTTACGGCCGCGCGCGTCGTCCATCCATGCGCCGCCGCGCTTGCCCTTGCGGGCATACAGGTCGAGGTAAAACTGTCCGACCAGCTTGCCCTGCTTCTCGATGCGATAGAACTTCACGTCCGCATGCCAGACCGGGCCCTGATCCGGACGGATCGCCACGCCAAACATGTTCTGGATCAGCCGGAACAGTCCGTCGACGACCTTGTTCTCTGGGAAGTACAGCTTCACTTCCTGTTCAGAGAAGGCATAGCGCTGCTCGCGCAGCTTTTCCGACGCATAGGTGATGTCCCAGGCCTCCAGTGTGTCAAGGCCGAGTTCGGCTTTCGCGAACGCGCGCAGTTCGGCAAGGTCGTTTTCGGCAAACGGGCGCGCGCGTCGCGCGAGATCGTCGAGGAAGCCGATCACCTGCTGCGGCGAGGTCGCCATTTTCGGCACCAGCGATATTTCGGCGAAGTTCGCATAGCCGAGCAGCTTGGCTTCCTCGTCGCGCAGTTTCAGGATCTCGACGATGTTCTGCGTGTTGTCCCAGTCCGGGTTCGCGCCCAGCTCGGATGCCTTGGTCGCGTTGGCGCGGTAGATGGTTTCGCGCAGCCCGCGGTCATCCGCATACTGGAGAATCGGAAAATACGACGGAAAGTGCAGCGTGAAGCGCCAGCCCGCCTTGCCCTCACGCTCGGCTGACACGCGCGCTGCCTGTTTCACATCGTCTGGCAGACCGGCCAGTCGTGCCTCGTCATCGATGATCAGCTCATACGCATTGGTGGCATCGAGCACGTTCTCGGAAAAGCGCGTCGATAGTGCGGCCTGCTGCTCCTGGATTTCGGCGAAGCGCACTTTTTGTTCATCCGGCAGTTCCGCGCCGCCGAGGCGGAAGTCACGCACGGCGTTGTCGATGATTTTTTTACGCGCGACCGGCAGCGTCGCATAGTCGGTGCTGGCCTGCAGCGCCTTGTATTTTTCAAACAGTTTCAGGTTCTGGCCGAGCTCAGTCCAGAATTCGGTGACCTTCGGCAGGTTCTCGTTGTAAGCGGCACGCAGCTCGGGCGTGTCGACCACAGCATTCAGATGGCCGACCACGCCCCAGGCGCGGCCCAGTCTTTCGGTCACTGCCTCCAGCGGCACGACGAACAGGTCCCAGCTGGCGGGCGCCTCAGGTGCTTCGAGCTGCTGGACGATACGGCGCGCATCGTCCAGCAGTTGCGCCATCGCCGGCGTGACATGCTCCGGCTGGAACAGATCGAAGCGGGGAAGATCGGTGAAATCGAGCAGTGCGTTGGTAGTCATGTGGTCGAAATGTCCTGTATCTGTCAGCTGGCTTGGGCAGCGCGTTCGGCTGCCTCGATTGTGTTCACGAGAAGCATGGTGATGGTCATCGGGCCGACGCCGCCGGGCACCGGCGTAATCCAGCCGGCCACGTCGGCCGTCGGCGCGAAATCGACATCGCCGCACAGTTTGCCGGCATCGTCACGGTTCATGCCGACATCGATCACCACGGCCCCCGGCTTGACCATGTCGGCCGTCACGATGTTCCGCTTGCCGGTAGCAACGACGAGGATGTCGGCGTCGCGTGTGTGATGACCGAGGTCGCGCGTTTTCGAATTGCAGATGGTGACGGTGGCGCCGGCCTGCAAGAGCAGCATCGCCTGCGGCTTGCCGACAATGTTCGATGCGCCGACCACCACCGCATGCGCGCCGCGCACCGGGTAGTCGATCGATTCCAGCATCTTCATCACGCCATACGGCGTGCACGGCCGGAACAGCGGCTGGCCCGTCATCAGCAGGCCGGCATTGCTGATATGGAAACCGTCGACATCCTTGTCGGCGGCGATGGCCTCGATCACCTTGTTGGCATCGATATGCGGGGGCAGCGGAAGCTGCACCAGGATGCCGTTGATCTTCGGGTCCTTGTTCAGCGCATCGACGCGTGCCAGCAATTCGGCCTCGGACAGGTGCGCATCGTACTTGTCGAGCACCGAGTGGATGCCGTTGTCTTCGCAGGCCTTGACCTTGTTGCGCACATAGACCTGTGACGCGGGGTTGTCGCCGACCAGCACCACCGCGAGTCCGGGCTGGCGACCTTGGGCGGTCAGGGCGGCGGCGCGTTTGGCGACTTCGGCGCGCAATTCGCGCGACAACTGGTTTCCATCGATGATTTTTGCGGACATGAAATAAGTGTCGGGTAAATGTCGGAGGTGAATGTCCGACAAATGAGCCGGAACAAGCCGCCATTATAAGAGCGGGTGCGACGATGCTGCCGGACGACGGAACCCGGAGCCGGCACGATGGGTACGGTGCCGGCCCGTCATCCGCGACACACAGGGTTTGATGCGCAGCAAAGCCTCATCGTTCCCCCGCAATGGGAAAACCAGCCGGGCTAGAGTGGCTTTCCCTTGCGTGATTGCATTACTGTATTCCACATAATGAAATCACTTACCGTATTTTGAAAGACAGCCGAACTCCTGTTACACTCCGCGCCATTGAAATCCCGGCAGATTTCGCTGTAAGGTGAATCCGTCGGCCCATCCCTATAACCGGCCAAGACAAGATCCAGGAGACTCCTCATGGCAGCGCAAATCGACAATATCCTGGCGCAAGCCGCCAACGATCCCGATGTGATGGAAACCCGCGAGTGGCTTGATGCACTCGAATCCGTGATCGAGCACGAAGGCGCCGAACGCGCGCACTATCTGCTCGAGCGCATGGTCGATCTTGCGCGTCGCCGCGGAGCGCACATCCCGTTCTCCAGCAACACCGCCTACGTGAATACCATCCCGGCGCATCTCGGCCAGCATTGCCCGGGCAATCTTGAGTATGAGGAGCGGCTGCGCTCTTACATGCGCTGGAATGCGATGGCGATGGTGGTCAAGGCCAACCGCACCGACGGCGACCTCGGTGGCCATATTTCCAGTTTTGCGTCGCTGGCAAACATGTTGGGCATCGGCTTCAACCATTTCTGGCATGCGCCCGATGAGAACCACGGCGGCGATCTGCTGTATATCCAGGGCCATTCATCGCCCGGCATTTACGCGCGTGCGTATCTCGAGGGCCGTATCACCGACGACCAGATGCTGAATTTCCGTCGTGAAGTCGACGGCAAGGGTCTGTCGTCTTATCCGCACCCGAAGCTGATGCCGGATTTCTGGCAGTTCCCGACCGTGTCGATGGGCCTGGGCCCGCTGATGGCGATTTATCAGGCGCGCTTCCTCAAGTATCTGCATGCGCGCCAGATCGCCGACACGGCCAACCGCAAGGTGTGGGCGTTCTGCGGTGACGGTGAGATGGACGAACCGGAATCGATGGGCGCGATTGGCATGGCTGGCCGCGAAATGCTGGACAACCTGGTGTTCGTCATTAACTGCAACCTGCAGCGTCTCGACGGCCCGGTACGCGGCAATGGCAAGATCATGCAGGAACTCGAGGCCGATTTCCGCGGCGCGGGCTGGAACGTCATCAAGGTGATCTGGGGCTCGAACTGGGACGACCTGCTGGCGCGCGACAAGGATGGTGTGCTGCAGCGGATCATGATGGAAACCGTCGACGGCGAATACCAGAACTACAAGGCGAAGGACGGTGCTTACGTACGCAAGCATTTCTTCGGCAAGGATCCGCGTGCGCTCGAGCTGGTCGCGAACATGTCGGATGACGACATCTGGCGCCTGACTCGCGGCGGCCATGATCCGCACAAGATTTATGCCGCGTACAAGGCCGCCCAGGAAAACAAGGGCCAGCCGACCGTCATTCTGGCAAAGACTGTCAAAGGTTACGGCATGGGCAAGTCCGGTGAGGCGCGCAACACTGCGCACCAGACCAAGAAGCTCGACGACCAGGCGATCCGCGAAATGCGTGACCGCTTCGGTATTCCGATTCCGGACGACAAGCTGCACGAAGTGCCGTTCTACAAGCCTTCCGACGACGCGCCGGAAATGAAATATCTGCACGAGCGCCGCAAGCAGCTGGGCGGCTACCTGCCGCAGCGCCGTCGCCAGGCGGGAGAAACGCTGCCGGTACCGGAACTGGCGGCGTTCCAGGCGATCCTTGATCCGACCGCCGAAGGCCGCGAAATTTCGACCACGCAGGCCTATGTGCGCGCACTCACCGTGCTGCTGCGCGACAAGGAACTCGGTCCGCGCGTGGTGCCCATTCTCGTCGACGAAGCGCGTACCTTCGGTATGGAAGGCTTCTTCCGCCAGATCGGCATCTTCAACCAGCAGGGTCAGCTGTATGAGCCGGTCGACAAGGACCAGGTCAGCTACTACCGCGAAGACAAGGCTGGCCAGATTCTTCAGGAAGGCATCAACGAAGCAGGTGCAATGAGCTCGTGGATCGCCGCGGCGACCTCGTACTCGACCAATAACCGCGTGATGATCCCGTTCTACATCTTCTACTCGATGTTCGGGCTGCAGCGCATTGGCGACCTGGCGTGGGCCGCTGGTGATATGCGCGCGCGCGGTTTCCTGCTCGGCGGTACCTCGGGCCGGACCACGCTCAATGGCGAAGGCCTTCAGCACGAGGATGGTCACAGCCATGTGCTGGCGTCGACGATCCCGAACTGCCTGCCGTATGACCCGACCTTTGCCCACGAAGTCGCGGTGATCCTGCACGATGGCCTCAAGCGCATGGTCGAGAAGCAGGAAGACGTGTTCTATTACATCACGCTGATGAACGAGAACTACGCACATCCGGGCATGAAGCCGGGTCAGGAGGAGGGCATCCTGAAAGGCATGTACCTGCTGCAGCCGTCGTCGCAGAAGAAACCCAAGCAGCGTGTTCAGCTGATGGGCTCGGGCACCATCTTGCGTGAAGTGATCGAAGCGGCTGCGCTGCTCGAGCAGGACTGGGGCATCGCTGCCGATGTCTGGTCCGCGCCGTCGTTCACACTGCTGGCACGGGATGGCCAGGATGCCGACCGCTGGAACCTGCTGAATCCGACCGCAACGCCGCGCGTGCCATTTGCGACCGCGCAGCTCTCAGGCAGCGAAGGCCCGGTGATCGCCGCAACCGACTACATGCGTACCTACGCTGAACAGATCCGTCCGTTCATCCCGAAAGGCCGCTCGTACAAGGTGCTCGGTACCGACGGCTTTGGCCGTTCCGATACCCGCGCGAAGCTGCGCGAGTTCTTCGAGGTGAACCGCCACTTCGTCACCGTCGCCGCACTGAAACAGCTGGCCGACGACGGCAAGATCGATGCAGCCGTGGTCGCACAGGCGATCGTGAAGTACGGCCTCGATCCGAACAAGCCGAATCCGGTCAACGTCTGATTTTGTCGCGTTAGCAGTTCTTGCTTCTTTTTGAATCCGCGGCAGCACAGGATGCTGCTTGTGGGTCGTATCGAAGCAAAAACGGACGGTGTTTTTAATCCAGTCTTAACGCGACAGAAACCCGCAGCCACAAAGCTCGTCCATAATCGGGCGACCTCTTCCCGCCCCGTCGGGAACCAACGGAGCAAAAACAATGAGCCAAGTAGAAATCAAGGTACCGGACATTGGCGACTTCAAGGAAGTCGAAGTTATCGAATTGCTGGTCAAGCCAGGCGACGTGGTGAAGGCCGAGCAGTCGCTGATCACGGTCGAGTCCGACAAGGCCAGCATGGAGATTCCGAGCAGCCACGCCGGCATCGTCAAGGAAATGAAGGTCAAGCTCGGCGACAAGGTCGCCGAAGGCACGGTGGTGCTGATGCTCGAGCCGGCTGATGGCGCTGCTACTGCTGCACCGGCAACCCCGGCCGCGTCTGCGCCGGCAGCCGCCGCACCGGCATCTGCACCGGCCGCCGTCGCCCCGGCGCCTGCCGCAGCCGTTGCTGCACCGGCGCCGGTTGCCGCTCCCGCCGCCACGCCTGTCGCTGCTAGCACCGCCGCTTCCGCGAATGGCACGAAGTCGCATGCGTCGCCTTCGGTGCGCAAGTTCGCGCGCGAACTGGGCGTCGACCTGACCCGCGTCACCGGCACTGGCCCAAAGGGCCGCATCCTGCTGGAAGACGTGCAGGGCTTTGTGAAGGGCGTGATGTCCGGCGCCAGCGTTGCTCCGGCGACTTCAGGTGGCGGCGGTGCTGCCCTTGGCCTGCTGCCGTGGCCGTCGCTCGACTTCTCGAAATACGGCGAGACCTCGCTCGAGCCGCTGTCGCGCATCAAGAGGATCAGTGGCCCGAACCTGCATCGCAACTGGGTGATGATCCCGCACGTTACGCAATGGGACCAGGCCGACATCACCGACCTGGAAGAATTCCGCAAGAGCGCCAACGAGTCGCTGTCCAAATCTGGCGTGAAGCTGACCATGCTCGCGTTCGTGATCAAGGCCAGCGTGTCGGCGCTGAAGAAATTCCCGGCCTTTAATTCCTCGCTCGATGCCGCCGGCGAAAATCTGATCCTCAAGCACTACTACAACATCGGCTTCGCGGCCGACACGCCGAATGGACTGGTGGTGCCGGTCGTCAAGAACGCCGACCAGAAAGGTCTCGCGCAGATCGCGAAGGAAATGGGCGAACTGTCCGCGCAGGCGCGCGAGGGCAAGCTCAAACCGGCCGACATGCAGGGGGCGACCTTCACGATCTCGTCGCTTGGCGGTATTGGCGGCACGCAGTTCACGCCGATCATCAACGCGCCGGAAGTCGCGATCCTCGGTTTGTCGAAATCCGAGATCAAGCCGGTCTGGGACGGCAAGGCCTTCGCGCCGCGCCTGATGCTGCCGATGTCGCTGTCCTATGACCATCGCGTGATCGATGGCGCGCTCGGTGCGCGCTTCATCGTCTATCTCGGCGACGTCCTCGCGGACATGCGCAGGTCCCTGCTGTAAGCGTGGTGCGATGACCACCTGCGTCGTCGTCAGGAAAGACGATCAGATCGCCATTGCGGCCGATTCGCTGGTGACCTTCGGGGACACTCGCCTGTCGCACGCGTACGAGGCGAACGAGAAGATCATCGAGGTCAACGGATCGTATGTGTCGCTGTCCGGCACCACTGCGCATTTCCCGGTGATGAGGAAGCTGCTGACCGAGATGGGCGACGAGTGCCGGCTGGGCTCGCGCGACGAGGTGTTCGACACCTTCACGCGCGTGCACCAGATCCTGAAAGACAAGTACTTTCTGAATGTGAAGGAAGAGGAAGACGATCCCTACGAGTCGTCGCAGATCACCACGCTGATCGCGAATCCGCACGGCATTTTCGGCGTGTACTCCTACCGCGAAGTATTCAGCTTCGATCGCTTCTGGGCGATCGGCAGCGGCAAGTGCTTTGCGCTGGGCGCGATGTATGCCGCCTATGAACGGCTTGGCAGCGCGCAGGAGATCGCCGAACTGGGTGTGCAGACCGGCGCAGAATTCGACAAGAGTTCGGCACTGCCGTGCCGCGTGATCAGTTTTCCGATACAAAGATAACGGAGCCAAACAATGAGCATCATCGAAATCAAAGTCCCCGACATTGGCGACTTCAAGGAAGTGGAAGTCATCGAACTGCTGGTCAAGCCGGGCGACACGATCAAGCCCGAGCAGTCGCTGATCACGGTCGAATCCGACAAGGCCAGCATGGAGATTCCGGCATCGACCGGAGGCGTCGTCAAGGAGCTGAAGGTCAAGCTCGGCGACAAGGTGGCCGAGGGTAGCGTGGTGCTGATGCTCGAAACCTCGGGTGCCGCTGCAGCCGCACCTGTCGCCGCAGCACCGGCTCCGGCCGCCGCGCCGGCCGCCGTATCCGCTGCGCCAGCGCCGGCGGCCGCCAGCTTCGCCGGCACGACCGACATGGAATGCGACACGCTGGTACTCGGCGCCGGCCCCGGCGGTTATACGGCGGCGTTCCGCGCGGCCGACCTCGGGCAGAAGGTCGTTCTGGTCGAGCGCTATCCGGCGCTCGGCGGCGTCTGCCTGAACGTGGGTTGCATTCCGTCCAAGGCGCTACTGCATGCAGCCAAGGTGATCACCGAAGCCGAAGAGATGTCGCACAGCGGCGTGACATTTGGCGCGCCGCAGATCGACATCAATGCGCTGCGCGGCTGGAAGGAAAGCGTGATCAAGAAGCTGACCGGCGGCCTGTCGGGTCTGGCGAAGGCGCGCAAGGTGCAGGTAGTGCAGGGCAAGGGCGCATTTTCGTCGCCGAACACACTCACCGTCGAGACCGCAGAAGGTACGAAGACCATTGCGTTCAGAAACGCGATCATCGCCGCCGGCTCGTCGGTCGCGAAGATCCCCGGCTTCCCGTATGACGATCCGCGTCTGGTCGACTCGACCGGCGCGCTCGAACTGCGGCAGATCCCGAAGCGCATGCTGGTGATCGGCGGCGGCATCATCGGCCTTGAGATGGCCTGCGTGTATGACGCACTGGGCGCGAAGGTGTCGGTAGTTGAATTCGCCGATGGCCTGATCCCGGCCGCCGACCGCGACATCGTCAAGCCGCTGCAGAAGCGCATCGAGAAGCGCTACGAAGCGATCATGCTGAAGACCAAGGTCACCAAGCTGGAAGCCCAGACCGATGGCCTGGTCGCCACCTTCGAGGGCGACAATGCGCCTGCCGAACCGCAGAAGTACGACATGGTGCTGCTGGCCGTCGGCCGCCGCCCGAACGGCAAGGAGATTGCTGCCGATAAGGCCGGCATCGTCGTCAACGAGCGTGGCTTCATTCCGGTGGACCGGCAGCAGCGCACGAACGTGCCGCATATTTTTGCGATTGGCGATATCTGTGGCGACCCGATGCTCGCGCACAAGGCAACCAACGAAGCGAAAGTCGCTGCGGAAGTCATCTGCGGTCACAAGGTCGAGTTCGACGCGATGACGATTCCATCGGTTGCCTACACCGACCCGGAAATCGCCTGGATGGGCGTCACCGAAGCGGAGGCCAAGGCCAAGGACATTCCCTACGAGAAGGCCAACTTCCCGTGGGCCGCCAGCGGCCGTGCGCTCGCGATGGGCCGCGACGATGGCGTCACCAAGCTGCTGTGGGATCCGACGACCAAGCGGATCATCGGCGCTGGCATCGTCGGCGTGAACGCCGGCGAACTGCTGGCCGAGACGGTACTCGCAATGGAAATGGGCGCCGACCTCGAAGACCTCGCGCTGACCGTCCATGCGCACCCAACCTTGTCCGAGACGCCGATGTTTGCGGCGGAGATGGGCCTGGGAAGTATTACGGACCTGTATATTCCGCCGAAGAAGTAAGCGTTCCGCTCTCCCGAAAGACGGCCAGCCTTGCGCTGGCCGTTTTGCTTTGTCGATGCACTAATCCACCTGGATGATGGATAAGCTCTCGGCCTCCACCTTACTTACTTGGCGGGCTCGCTCATTTCTTTATGGTCATCACGCGTGCCAGATACCGGACTTCTCTGTAATGGAGGTGGTGTGAGCGAAACTGTCACTGTGAACTCCCGGATGAAATATCCGGAAATTCTGGAAAAAATCGGACATCTGGGAGAGCTGCGGGTAGCGAAAATATATGTAAAAAATGACGTCATGACTGTCGAATTCCGACAGCGCACTTTCGGTGAATGGGTCAAGGAAACATTTTCGAAAAATGACACCCTGGCATTAACGGCGCGCGTGGAAGTCTTGAAAGCGCTGGAGCCGCTGATGCAGAAGTCGAAGTATTCGGATCAGTTATTGCAAAACGCCCGTGACCGGGTTGCTCACAACGTCGGTATCAGTGGACGCAGCTTGAGGCGTGACTATCGTCCCGTACAGAAAAAAAAGAAGCCGATGCCTTTGCGTGGAGGAACTGTCGCGGCGATCAGCAAGGGTAATAGCATCCAACTGGTGGAAGCCGATCCGGCGAAAATCAAATGTGCCCACGCCGTGTTGCGGACTTCAACCGCGATCGCCGAGGCCACGCGACATCCGAACTGTTCACAACTCAAACAGAAGCTGGAGAAATTTCAGCAGGACAAGCCTTCCGGAACGCACACGCGAGATCAGCCTGTACCGGTAGGCATTATTAAAGATCCCATCCCGGTAAATCTGGCCGCAACCTCGTGGACCTGCATTACCGATCTCAAACTGCCGGAATTGCAAGGAAATAAGGCGACAATTTCCCCCGAGACACTGGCTGAGTTGCTCAAGGCATCAGTCAAGAACCAACAAGGCGCGGTGGTGATTGAAGTGATTCGAGACCGCTATGAAGAAAGATTTTCGGATGAACTGCAAAAGCCGGTCGGAAAATATAGCTGTACCCCGGAGGGATTGCTGACCCAGCTTGAGACCGCGCGAGCACTGGTGGAAGAAGCAAAAAAATCAAAGCGGGATCTTGTGATTACCTTTGCCTCTAAAGACAATTCAGTACTAACCCAGATGAAACTGATTGACCAGCAGATACCTTGAAGAAGGCATCTGCATCGCAGCCGAAAAAATTTATTAAGCAAAAATGAGTCGATAGCTTGTCCGGGAAGTTCTCTGATATCGAAATGGTCACCGTATTGGTGAAAATTGATCGCAGGATGTTTACATAACTGCGGGTGTCGCTGAATTGGCTGACGCCAGTCACTTAAATTCCGTAAAGGAGGCGAAGGATGAGGCCGACTTCCGGCGTGCACCTCGGCCTATTCAACCTCGACACAGCTGCGCTTAGATTGAAAGGGCAAGGCGCTGTCGATCTGTCGAATATCTGCGTGGATGATAACGGTGCCAACAAGCACCTGTTCGTGCGTTCTCGCAGCCGTTTTCAGGAATTGATTGGCCATCTTTCCCTCCGAAAAACGCGCGAAGCGCATGCAGATCAGGTTTGCCGCAAGCTGACACAAGTGCTCGGAACCGAGTTGACCGCAGTATTGATGCAGGATGTCAGGCGTCAAATTATCAAAACCGGTAGTTTGAAGGGTGACTTCCTTGCGCAGAAACTCGAGGATTTGCACGATGTGCATAAATCGAGGGAGGGACAGAGGCTGCGCACTCGGAACGGTTCGCCGATGCAGACGCGATCAGACTGTTGCATTGTTGGCTTTGCTACTGCGAACGCCGAAATGCAGAAAAAGCTGAACGGCGTTGCTCTCAATTCGCTGGACTGGATGTCTGCAAGCTTACTCGGTGCCTGGGGTAACCGAGACGGCAACTTCAGCGAGGACAAGTCCTTGAGTTACGAATCTAAGTTTACCGGCGAATCTATGGCGAAACTCGTCTGCCTGCGCGGACGTCAAGATGCGGCCTGGAGTCAGAGTAAGCCGGGCGACATGTACAGGTTAATCCACCAGGCGATCGGCGAATCAACCGGTGCGATTGTTATCGAGCCACAGCCCGATAAGGTTGTCAACGGAAAGCCCATCTATACCGACGCAGGATTGCGAGAGCAAATCCTGGCGGCACGCGACCGCAAGAACGAGGCGATAAAACAAGGCATCGATCGGGTCATTACCTTTGTTTCCCCCAATGGTGACGTACTCGCTGATATCCAGAGGCTCCACACGGAAATTGTTGATCGCGACAAGGCGGCCAATAGTGGTCGCCACACATAAAATTCAGTACCTTAACGCCCTGGAGGACTGATTCTCTCTTGCGTTTGCCATGCCGTGAACGTATTTTTCATTCTGCCTTGCTTGCCCAGCGTACTAATCTGCGTGTTCACGCCGAACTCCTTCGGACTTCGCGTAACTCTTCAGAGAACAGACAGGGTTTGTTCCAGGAGTTACGAAATGCAGGCTAATAAAACCGTGTATTTGAGTAAGACCACGATCATTTCCGATGTGATATCGAAGCTGGAAGGTCGGGGCGTTGTTGACGTCAAGGTGCCGACTGACCTGGATACCGACACTTCGGCAATCTATATAAAGCCGGCCAGTATTTTCCACCCGCTGACCAGAATATTCTCGACAAAAAAAAGCCGTCAGGCACAGGCTGACTTCGTTTGCGGTCGCTTGCGGCAGGCACTCGGAAAAGATCTCGCGCCGAACTGGCTGTTGCAGAACGTGCGCACGCAGATTGAGCAGGCTGGCGGTTTGACCGGAGATTTTTTGGCAAAGAATCTGAAAGCAGCAGAAAACGGCGCGGGGCGCGCGCAAAGCACTGGTCAGGACCTGCACATCATGGCCCTTCACCCGATGGATATCAAATCAGATTACTGTCTCGTCAGTTTCGACACGGCGAGCGAGACCATGACAACGGCTGCCGACAACGGAACGGCGACCAATCGGGATGCGATGTCGGCTACGCAGCTTGGATTATGGGAAAACCGCGAAGAAAAGTTCGAAAGAGATTCGGAGTCGACATTCAATTTTACGTTTGACGGATCACCTGCAAACCGGCTGCTGAGTTTCCGGGGGAGCAGCGAACTCGATAGCCGCGATCGTACGTCAGCTGAGATGTATAAGCTGATACGAAGTGGCATAGGAGAATCAACCGGCGCGATTGTCATCGAGCCACAGCCCGATCAACTGCAAAAGGCCAAGCCGAGCCACACCGATCTCGGTCTCAAGGCACAAATCCGCGCTGCGCTCACTGCTACGGACGAGGCGAAAAGCAAAAAAATCAATCGGGTTATCACGTTTGCCTCGCCTGACCGTGTATTGCTTCAGCGAATAAAGACTTTGTACCAGGAGGTCTCGAATGAAATGAAGGCTGCAAATGCCGCTGCCTCAGACAGTAAGCCGGGCTTGCTCGACACCGGAAACGACTCAAGCGACTCAGACAGTTTCTTAGACATTGATCTCAACGATTCGCATTAGATTTTGCCGGAACGATAGGCGCAGGGCAGAGGAGCCTCGTACTCATTACTTGACCCGCCCGATCACACCCGACAGCAACTCCAGCATCAGATCGATCTCTTCATGCGTCACATTCAGCGCCGGCATGAAGCGCAGCAGGTCCGGCCTCGGCGAATTCAGCAGCAGGCCCTGCGGTTCGAGGTCGCGCGCGATCTCGACGATCTTGCCGCCGACCGGTGCACCCAGCTTCAGCGCGCGCAGCAAGCCTTCGCCGCGCTCGCCCTCGAGGCCGTGCCGGTCGCACAGCTTCAGCAGGCCGGCGCGCAGATAGTTGCCCTTGTCGACCACGGATTGCAGGAAGCCCGGCTTGAGCAATTCCTCCAGCACTGCCACACCGACCGCCGTCATCAGCGGGTTGCCGTTATAGGTGCCCCCCTGGTCGCCGGCCTCGAACACCGCGAAAGGCTCGCGGCACAGCAGCGCTGCCAGCGGCACGCCGCCGCCAATGCCTTTGCCCAGTGTCATGATGTCCGGCTCGATGCCGGACAGCTGATAGGCAAACAATTCCCCGGTGCGGCCCATGCCCGCCTGCACTTCATCGACGATCAGCAGGATGTTGTGCTTCGTGGCCAGCGCGCGCAGACCCTGCATGAATTCCCGCGACGCCGGGATCACGCCGCCTTCGCCCTGTACCGGCTCCAGCATCACGGCGACGGTCTTGTCGGTGATCAGTGCCTCGACGCTGGCGAGGTCATTCAGCGTCGCCTTCGGGAAGCCTGGCACCTGCGGCGCGAACATCGCGTCCCAGCCGGCCTTGCCGGAGGCCGACATGGTCGCCAGCGTGCGGCCGTGGAAGCTGTGGTCGAAGGTGATGATCTCGTAACGGTTCTCGCCGGAGGCGCTCTTGTTCAGCTTGCCCCACTTGCGCGCCAGCTTGATCGCACCCTCGTTCGCCTCGGCGCCGCTGTTGGCAAAGAACACGCGATCGAAGCACGAATGCCGGGTGAGCAGCGATGCGAGGCGGATCGACGGCTCGTTGTAGAACGCCGGCGAAGGATTGATCACCTTCTTCGCCTGCGCGACCAGCGCGTCCTGTATGCATTGCGGTGAATGGCCCAGGCAGTTCACCGCCCAGCCCTGCAGCCAGTCGAGATAGCGCTTGCCGTTATGGTCGGTCAGCCACATGCCCTGGCCTTCGGTAAAGACCAGCGGCGGACGGTTGGTGATGTAGAGCAGCGCGTTGGTGTCGTAGTGTTCGAATGACTGGTTCACGGCGTCGGGCTTGTTCATGGTCTTGCGTTGATCGTTGGGTTCAGCGTCTTCAGGCCGTGGCCAGGTCGGCCTCGGAGGTGAACGAGTCCGCATAGAACTCGTCTTCCGGCAGTTTGCACAGCGTGGTGAAGTCGTTCTGCGCCGCATCCACCATTACGGGCGCGCCGCATGCATACACCTGATGACCCGACAAGTCCGGCAGGTCCTGCATCACGGTGCGGTGCACGAAGCCGGTGCGGCCATTCCAGCCGTCTTCCGGCAGCGCATCCGACACCACCGGCACATAGCGGAAGTTAGGCAGCGTCTTCGCCCATTCCTCGCACAGCGCATGCATGTACAGGTCCTTCGGCCGGCGGCCGCCCCAGTACAGGGTGACCGGACGCGTCGACTTCGCATGGGCCCAGTGCTCGACGATGGCCTTGATCGGTGCGAAGCCGGTACCGGACGCCAGCAGCACGATGGGCTTGTCCGAGTCTTCACGCAGGAAGAAGGTGCCGAGCGGGCCTTCGAAGCGCAGGATGTCGCGCTCCTTCATCGCGCCAAACACATGGTCGGTGAAGACACCGCCGGGCATGTGACGAATGTGCAGGCTCATCAGTTCGTCCGAGTGCGGCGGCGTCGCGATGCTGTACGCGCGGCGCTTGTTGTCCTTCAGCAGAAACTCGACATACTGGCCGGCCTTGTACTGCATGCGCTCGGTCGCCGGCAGTTGCAGCGAGACGATCATCACGTCGTCGGCTGCGCGCTCGAGCCTGGCGACGCGCACCGGCACTTTCTTGATCGGGAATTCACCGACGCCGAGCACTTCGCGTGCCTCGATCGTGACGTCCGACTGCGGCACAGCACAGCAGAACAGGGTGTGGCCGGTGGTCTGCTCAGCCGCAGACAGCGCACGCTCCTGATGTGTGCCGAGTGCTACGCTGCCGGACAGCAGTTTGCCTTTGCAACTCCCGCAGGCGCCGTTCTTGCACCCGTAGGGCAGGCCGACACCGGCACGGATGGCTGCTGCCAGAATGGTTTCATCGGCTTCGCAGCTGAACTGCCGGCCGCTCGGATTAACGCTTACCTGGAACGTCATACAATCTCGCGAATGAAAAACAATGGTCTGAAAATCCTGCGCAGGCCGCGCCTGCTGGTGGTCGGTTGTGGCGATGTCGGCATGCGGTTGTTGCCGCTGCTGCGTGATCGCTTTCGCGTGTTCGCCATGACCAGCCAGCCGAATCGCGTGCCCGAGCTGCGCGCGGCCGGCGCGACGCCGGTGGTGGCCAATCTGGACCAGCCGGACAGCCTGCGACGGCTGAGAGGGCTGGCGGACACCATCGTGCACCTGGCGCCACCGCCATCGGATGGCGATCGGGACAGGCGCACGCGCAATCTGGCCACCATTTTACCCCGACACGGCAAGGTGGTTTATGTCAGTACGACGGGTGTCTATGGCGACTGCGGTGGTGCACACTTCGATGAAACCCGGCCGGTGGCGCCGAAAAATGCGCGCGCGGTCCGGCGCGTCGACGCCGAACAGGTGCTGCGCCGCTGGGCAGTGGCCTGCGGCGGGCGGCTGGCGATCCTGCGGGTACCCGGCATTTATGCCGCCGACCGCTTGCCTGTGGCACGGTTACAGCAGGGTACGCCGGCCCTGCGGCCGGATGATGATCCTTACACCAATCATATTCATGCGGACGATCTGGCGAAGATCATCGCATTGGCCATCTTTCGCGCCGCGCCGCAGCGCGTGTATCACACGGTTGATGATTCGGACATGAAGATGGGCGACTACTTCGATGCGGTTGCCGATGCTTTTGGCTTGCCGCATCCGCCGCGGCTGCCGCGTGAACAGCTGATTGCGCAGGTGTCGCCGATGCTGCTGTCGTTCATGTCGGAGTCGCGTCGTTTGCAAAATGACAGGATGAAGCGCGAGCTGGGCGTGCGACTGGGCTGGCCAACAGTGACCGACCTGCTAGCCAGTCTCGGTCCCCGTCAGCGACAGTTGTTCAGCTAATGCTCAGCCAGAGGCGCCGACCGCCGACTTGATGCCGTTGACCCACGAGCGTGCCGGCAGTTTCGTCATTTCCCTGATCACCGCCGCACGTTGATACAGATCGGCGAAGTCGAAATCCGGCTCGGACTTGAAAGCCATGACGACCACGTTGCCGTCATGGACCTCGGGTAGCGCGAGCACGTGGTCGAATGCGCTGCAGATCGCCGGCATGTTGCGTTTGAAGCTGGGGTGGTCGCCGAACAGGTTGATGGTCGCGATGCCGTTGTCGGTCAGGCAGCGCGCACAGGCCTGATAGAACTCGGGCGAACCCAGCACGGGTCCGCGTGCCGTCGCATCGTACAGGTCGATCTGGAGTACATCGAGCGATTTACGATTGGCCGGATCGCCGACGAACAGCGCGGCGTCCATCTGCAGCACCTGCAGTCGTTCGTCGTCGGGTGGCAGCTGGAACATCGAATGGCAGACATCGATCACGCTCGGATTCAGCTCGACTGCCGTCACCTGTGTGCCCGGGTATTCGCGGTAGCAGAACTTGGTCAGCGCGCCGGTGCCTAGCCCGAGTTGCACGATCCGCTGCGGCTGATCGATAAAGAGCATCCAGGCCATCATCTGCTGCGCATATTCGAGCTCGATCCAGTCGGGCTTTCTGACACGCATTGCACCCTGCACCCACTCGGTGCCGAAATGGAGATAGCGTACGCCGTCGTGCTCGGACAGCGTGATCGGCGCGAACTTCGGTTGACGGGTCTTCGAGACAGGAGCGCGTTTCATGGATAGGTCATCAGAACAGCAAAGCTCGCCACTTTACTTGTTTTTCCTCGAACGACAGCTGCGCGTTGGCTGGCGACGATGACGGCAGCACCTGCGTGCGGAACCCCGCAGCTTCGAATTGTGGCGCGAAGCGGCCTGCGGTTTTGCCGTTGAAGGCGATGGTCCGCAGCTCGGGATAGCTCGTGCGGAGGAGGGAGAAATCAGCGATCTGCGCGCGCCTTATCGACGCGTCCAGACTGCCCTCGCGTTCGCAGGCGACGATCACGTCCCAGAGTCCGATGCGGTGCCATGCCAGCCGATCCAGGCGCGCCGCATAGTCGAGCGCTACCAGATCATCATCGAGTACGGCCGACAGCAGTCGCCAGAACTGATTGCGCGGATGCGCGTAGTACTGCTGCGCGGCCAGTGAGGCCTCGCCGGGAAAGCTGCCGAGGATCAGCAGCCGGGCGTCGTGCTGCATGGCCGGGGCAAAGCCGGTCAGCAGGGAAGATGCGGAAGAAGCCATTAAGGAATTGTAGAGGGGAGGGGCTGGACGTGCAGGTTAGAATCGCCCGCACAAATCACATTTGGGAGGAGACAAGTCATGACCCAACCCATCATGCTCGTCACGGGCGGCAGCCGTGGCATCGGTGCCGCGACGGCGCTGATCGCAGCCTCGCGCGGCTGGCGCATTGCGCTCAGCTACCAGAGTAATGCGGCAGCGGCTGACGAAGTCGTGGGCAAGATTCGCGCCGCCGGCGGCACCGCCATTGCCGTACAGGCCGATGTCGGCGTCGAAGCCGATGTGCTGCGTCTGTTCAGGACGGTGGATGAGCAGCTCGGCACGCTGTCGGTGCTGATCAACAATGCCGGCATGCTCGAACAGCAGACCCGGCTCGATCAGATGGAACTCGACCGCTGGCAGCGCGTGTTCAGCGCCAACGTATTCGGCAGCTTCCTGTGCGCGAAGCAGGCAGTGCTACGCATGTCGACCAAATACGGCGGCCAGGGCGGCTCTATCGTGAACGTATCGTCGGCGGCTGCGCGGCTCGGTTCGCCGAACGAGTTCATCGACTATGCGTCCGCGAAGGGTGCAGTCGATTCGATGACGCTGGGCTTGTCGAAGGAAGTCGCGGCCGAGGGTATTCGCGTGAATGCCATCCGGCCGGGATTGATTTACACCGATATTCACTCGCTGGCGGGCGAACCCGGTCGCGTCGATCGCGCCAAGGCCGGCGTGCCTATGCAGCGCGGCGGCACCGCCGAAGAAGTGGCCGAGGCGATCGTCTGGCTCGCGTCGGAGCACGCGTCTTATGTGACCGGGGTGTTGATGGATGTGACGGGCGGGCGGTGATCTGCTCTGGCGTCGCCTGAGTGGACACTGTTCGCGGATGAAAGACGCTGGATACCGGCGTGCGCCGGGATCCAGCGTCTCTGACTGCGTCCTCAGCCCAGGATTTCCAGCACCCGTTCCACCGGCCGTCCCAGCCTCGCCCCCTTCGGCGTCATCACTACTGGCCGGTTGATCAGCACCGGATGCGCGAGCATCGCATCGACCAGGTCGTCGTCGCTCTTCGCCGGATCGTCCAGTCCCAGTTCGGCGCACAGTTTTTCCTTCTCGCGCAGCAGCGCGCGCACCGGTTCGCCTGTCGCGTGGATGGTCGCCAGCAAGGTGTCGCGATCCGGCGGGTTTTTCAAATAGAGCACAACCACCGGCTCGATGCCGCGCTCGCGCAATAGCGCGAGCGCATTGCGCGAGGTGCTGCAGTTCGGGTTATGCCAGATTGTCGCAGCGCTCATTTCAGCGCCATGCCGAGCAGCATGTCGTTCAGCTTTTTCACGAAGCCGGCCGGATCGGCCAGTTGACCGCCTTCCGCCAGCATCGCCTGGTCGAACAGGAGGCTGCTCCAGTCGTCGAACTTTGCGTCCTCATATTTCAGCCGCTGCACCAGCGGATGATTCGGATTGATCTCGAGGACGGGCTTGCTGTCTGGCGCCTTCTGGCCGGCTGCTTTCAGCATGCGCAGCAGGTTCCCCGACAATTCATGCGCGCCGGCGACCAGGCAGGCGGGCGAATCGGTCAGCCGGAAGGTCACGCGCACATCGGCGGCTTTCTGCTCGAGCGCCTTCTTCATTTTCTCGAGCAGTTCCTTGTACTCGGCCTGGGTTTCTTCCTTCTGCTGCTTCTCGGACTCGTCCTCGAGCTTGCCGAGATCGAGGTCGCCTTTCGCGACCGACACCAGCGTCTTGCCATCAAACTCGGTCAGGAAGGACAGCATCCATTCGTCGACGCGGTCGGTGAGTAGCAGCACCTCGACGCCTTTCTTGCGGAAGATTTCGAGATGCGGGCTGTTCTTCGCGGCGGTCCAGCTGTCGGCCGTCACGTAGTAGATCTTGTCCTGGCCTTCCTTCATACGCGCCACATAGTCGGCGAATGACACGGTCTGCGCGTCATCGTCATTGTGGGTGCTGGCAAAGCGCAGCAGCTTCGCGATCCGTTCCTTGTTGGTCGCGTCCTCGCCGATGCCTTCCTTCAGTACCTGGCCAAATTCTTTCCAGAAGCCTGCGTACTTGTCCTTCTTTTCCGGTTCGTCGGCGTTCGCCAGTTCTTCCAGCATACCGAGCACGCGCTTGGTCGATCCTTCGCGGATCACCTTCACATCACGCGACTCCTGCAGGATTTCGCGCGATACGTTCAGCGGCAGGTCGTTTGAATCGATCACGCCTTTCACGAAGCGCAGGTACACCGGCATCAGCTGCTCGGCGTCGTCCATGATGAACACGCGCTTCACATACAGCTTGATGCCGCCACGCTGGTTGCGATCCCACAGGTCGAACGGCGCGCGCTCAGGAATGTACAGCAGCTGCGTGTATTCGCTGCGACCCTCGACGCGGTTGTGCGTCCAGGTCAGCGGATCGGCGAAATCATGCGAGACGTGCTTGTAGAATTCCTTGTACTGCTCTTCGCTGATATCGGACTTGCTGCGCGCCCATAGCGCGCTGGCCTGGTTGATGGTCTCGAACTCCTCCTTCAGCACCATGTCCTTCTTTTCTTCATCCCACTCTTCCTTGCGCATCCGGATGGGCAGCGAGATATGGTCCGAATACTTGCGGATGATGGAACGCAACTGCCACGCCGACAGGAACTCGTCCTCGCCTTCGCGCAGGTGCAGCGTGATCTTCGTGCCGCGTTGCGGCTGGGTGATGGTTTCGACGCTGAAGTCGCCCTCGCCGGCGGATTCCCAGCGCACGCCCTGGTCGGCGGAGAGACCGGCGCGGCGCGATTCAACGGTAATCCTGTCGGCGACGATGAAACCGGAGTAGAAGCCGACGCCGAACTGGCCGATCAGGGCGGCATCCTTTTGATGGTCGCCGGACAGCTTCGAGAAGAACTCGCGGGTGCCGGATTTCGCGATCGTTCCAAGGTGGTCGATGGCTTCCTGCTGCGACAGGCCGATGCCGTTGTCGGTAATGCTGATCGTGCGAGCTTCCTTGTCGAACTCGACGGTGATCGCCAGCTCGCTGTCGCTCTCGAACAGAGCGGCATTGTTGATCGCCTCGAAGCGAAGCTTGTCGGCCGCGTCGGAGGCATTGGAGATCAGCTCGCGCAGGAAGATTTCCTTGTTTGAATACAGCGAGTGGATCATCAGCTGCAGCAGTTGCTTGACTTCAGCCTGGAAGCCCAGGGTTTGTTTGTCTGCGACGGTCATGGTGTCCCCGTTAAAAGTAGTTGCCTGAAAAATCACGAAGTTTGCCGGTATCTGAGGGCGGTTTCAGGCTTTTCAAGGGGCGCCGCGGTAAAATCCCGACCCCGATGTCGAATGAATTTTGCGGAGCTTTTATGTCGATCCAACAAAAACTGCAGTCGCTGAATATCAGCCTGCCGGCCGTTGCCACGCCGGCCGCAGCCTATGTGATGTACGTTCGAAGCGGCAATACGCTGTATGTGTCCGGGCATATCGCGAAGAAAGACGGTAAGCCCTGGGTTGGTCAGCTTGGCCGCGATATGACGACCGAGCAGGGGCGCGAAGCCGCGCGCGCAGTAGCGATCGACCTGATGGCAACCCTGAATGCCGCCTGCGATGGTGACCTGGGCAGGGTGAAGCGCATTGTAAAGCTGGTGAGCCTGGTGAATTCGACACCGGACTTCACCGAGCATCATCTGGTGACCAATGGCTGTTCAGAGCTTCTTGGCGAGGTGTTCGGCGATGCCGGCAAGCACGCGCGTTCTGCGTTCGGCGTTGCGCAGCTCCCGCTGGGTAGCTGCGTCGAAATCGAGATGATCGCCGAACTCGCCTGATGAACATGACTCCGGCAGGCCAAGGCCTGCCGGAGTCATGCTGCCGCTGTCAGTCTGTGTCTGGCCGCCGGGTCAACGGATTGGCGCTGGCATTTGCCGACCTTGTCCTGCAGCCAGTACGGGGCGCAGCCCAGCCTGATTGCGATCGGCCCGGCTGCTCCCGCCTTCAAAAGAACAATGCCAGCCACTGGAACGCGGCTTTGCACCCGTATGCGGTGGCAACCTCTGCCGCGTTCAGTCCCTCGCGGTTGCGCAATTTTTTGTCTGCCCCCGCCCTGACCAGCAACGAGATGGCATCGAGATTGTTTTGGCGGCACGCATACATCAGGGCGGTGTTCCCGTTATTGTCTTGCCGGTTCACGTCCGGCCCGTAGGGAATGAGCGCGGCAATCATCGCGGTGTCACCGCGTTCCGCTGCAATCATCAGCAAGGTTCTGCCTTGTCCGTCGGCATGATCCGGCGAGTCCCCGCGACCAAGCAGCACCCGGGCCGCGTCCCTGTTTCCTTGCTGCACTGCGTCCAGCACCAGCAGTTCGCCCGTGCGGGCGCGGTAGCTTATCTCTGTGCTGCTGTGTACTGCAAGGGCCAGGCCCGGTATGTAATTTCTTCGGTACGCGATTTCCACGGAAGGCTTCGGTCCCGCTTGCCTGATCAGTGGGATGTTCTCTTTCTTGGGCGCGCTCTCAGGCACAGGCCAGGCATCGTCTGAAGACGACCATTCGCTGATGAAACCGCTCCCCAGATTCGGTTGCTGGTGATTGAGATCGAGTACCTGAGTCTGGGTAAGTGTCAGGGCGGTGAGGCCGGCACGTGCGCCGGGAGTGACGTAGGACATAAAGCTCTCGCGATTAATGATTCGGTCAAATTGATCGGTTATCGGTGGATCCGATAAGCGAGCCTTTGTGCCGAAGATTATGGCGAGGTTCCCTTGTCTCTCGTCAACGCCTATGTGAGGCAGGGGAGCATGGATTCGAACCACGTCGGCCGGTTTGGACACCGGGCTGTCCCCGCTGGACTCTCCCCTGTTCCCCGATCTTGCGCGAGCCGGCGCAGCTGCCGCTTGCGCCGGCACAGTCAGTCGACAACCCCGATTGGCTGCCCTCAACCGATACGCTCGAGAGTGCCGCCACAATGGGCAAACGCTTGATCAGGGAGAGATATGGCGCACCTGCCCGATGCCCCGCTGCCGCATCCGCTGGCGGCTTTGCGGGAGGCTATCGATGCCGCACCGGCTGCCACCGGCACGGATATCGTCAGCGAGATCCATGAGTTCGCCGTGCCGGCATTTGCGGTAGCCGCGCTGGAACGACTGTATGGCAGCCTGTATGCATCGCATCGGCACCTGCAGTTGTGCGATGCGGCCCTGCCGTCACCGCACACCTGGGTAGCTTATCGACGTGGTGAGATCGTCGGTGTGCTGCTGTTTCGCATGCGAGGGAGTCGCGCGGTCGTACTGACCGAGATGTTTGCGCTGACTTCCGATGTCGCCGAGGCGTTCTGCCGCGCGCTGTTCTCGCGCTTCGCATACGCGCAGGCGGTCGGCTTCAATGCAGTCACGCTGCCCGCGCCGCTGGAGTGCTGGCCTTCGCAAAGTGCTGCGTTCTCGGAGAACTACGTGATCGCACTGCCCGACAGCGTCGACGCCTATGTCGCAGCGCTCGGCAAATCGACCCGCAAGACGCTGCGCGGCTATGGCAACCGGCTGCAGCGTGATTTTCCGGCTCTGCGTTGGGAGACTCGGGATGCCTCAAGCTTGCGTGCCGACGAGCTGCGCCGCCTGGTCCGCCAGTTGCAGGCTTTCAAGCGCGACAGCATGGCGGCTCGCGGCAAGCGCGCCGACTTGTCACGGCGCGATACTGCGCGGCTGCTGGTGCTGCTCGGCGAGCGCGGGATGATCGGTACGGCGACGGTCAATGGCCGCCTCTGTGCCGGATCGCTCGCCTGCCGCTTCGGCAACAACGATGTCATGTTGCTGGCTGCCGCCGATCCGGTACTGGAATCATACCGATTAGGCATGCTCTGCTGCTTTTGGTCCGTCTGCGATTGCCTGCGTGGCGGTGCTCGTGAATGCCATCTGTTGTGGGGTCGCTATCAGTACAAGCGGCAATTGCTCGGCGTACCGCAGCCGCTATGTCGGGTATGGATCTATCGCTCCCTTCTGCAGATGATCATGTCGCCATCGACGGTGATGGCGATGGCATGGCTGGCGATACGATGTCGCTTGCGCGACTGGCTGTCCGGCGATGCCGGCAGCGACGCAGCGCGGTGGCCGCGGATCGCGCTGCTGACATCGCATCGCTTGCGTGCGGTGCGAGAGCTGCTGCGACGCCAACGCCCACTGGCCTGACTCGACGCATCGAGTGCTCCACCTGAACACGAGGGACTGGGGTACGCAGCCGGCACAAAAATAACACTTTGTTGCAATCAGACGGGGCGATCACCGATGCCCGCCGAGAATTCATGTCTTGCTTTATTTCAACTGCTGTATGCTCGCAGCTCTGGTTGATTCACGGATATAGAAGTTCCGCTGAGAAATCATGCGTGCAGACAGGCTTTTCTTTCACACCCAACGTCGGTGGCTTATTCGTACCGCGGGTGCGTTGCTCGCCGCAACGACCGTACCCGGCGCATCCGCCCAAGACAAGGCGCCGCTGCTGATCGGCATCGATGCCGAGTTTGGCCTGTTGCGCAGCACATCGGCGCAAGCCATCCATTTGGGCGCGCAAGTCGCGGTGAACGAGATCAATGCAGCGGGTGGCCTGCTGGGCGGGCGGCCGCTTCAGCTGGTGCTGCGCGACAATCACTCCGTGCCAGCGCGTGGCGTCGAGAACCTGAAACAGCTGGCGAACATGCGCGGTCTGGTAGCGGTACTTGGCGGCCGCTTCAGTCCCGTGATCCTCGAGCAGCTGCCACTGATAGCGCAGCACCAGATTCCTTTCATCGCGCTGTGGTCGTCGGCTGACAAGATTGTCAGAAATGATATGCGGCCGAATTTTGTGTTCCGCGTGTCACTGAACGACAGCATCGCCATGCCCTTCTTGCTGGATCATGCGAAAAAGCGCGGGCTGACCCGTGTTGGTCTGCTGCTCAGTAACACCGCATGGGGGCGCAGCAATCTGGAGGCTGCCGAACATTACCGGCGCGGCGCGCGTAGCCTGTCGATCGTCGCCAGCAGCTGGATCAACTGGGCGGACCGCAGCCTGATCAGCAAGTACCTCGGCATCCTCGCGGCGGGCGCGCAGGCGGTGGTGGTGGTGGCCAACGATGAAGCGGCCATCCTGGTGCGTGAGATGGCATCGCTGCCAGCGAACCAGCGCGTACCACTCCTGCTGCATTGGGGCGTGACGGGCGGCGAGTTCGTCGAACAGGCCGGCCCAGCGCTGAATGACGTCGATGTCTCGGTTTTGCAGACTTTCAGTTTCTTCAGCGCCGATCCGCTGCAACGCGAGCGCTTCCTAAAGTCGGCTGCGACGCTGGGTGTACGGCGCTTCGAAGACATTCGCTCGGCGGTCGGCGTCGCGCATGCGTATGACGCGGTGCATCTGCTCTCCTTGGCGATCGCCAAGGCCGGCAGTGACGACCGACAGCATATACGCAATGCTCTGGAGCACCTGCCTGCGTGGCGTGGTCTGGTGAAAGCTTATCGACCGGCATTCACGCCCGCCAGTCACGAGGCACTGTCGTCGCGTGAGCTGCTCATGGCCCGCTTCCGTGCCGACGGTGTGTTACTGCCACGATGAGGACGTTGCTTAAACGCTGGCATGTGGCGTTATCGACCAGCCTGGCGAAGCAGTTTGCGCTGGCAAGCGCCGGCATTGCAGCGGCGGTGTTGCTGGTCAGCGCGCTGAGTCTGCTATGGCTGGCCGAGCGGGTATTGACCGCCCGGGAGGCGGAGCATTCGGCGGTAATGGCAGGCACGACCCTGCGCGGCATTGCATTGCATATGGACGAGCTTGCCAACAGCAGTCTGCTGGCGTCGGCACTGACCGATTCGGCCGGACGCGACGCTTACCTGCATCCCTTTCTGTCCAGCGTCAATCACGTCAACGCCGCTCCGGTTTCTATCCTGTTTGCCGATTTCAACGGCACCGAACTCGCCAGCAACGACCATGCTGCTTTCGACACCGCCGACCGCGCCTGGCTGAAAGCGCATCTTGCTGCGGGTACGGAAGGCGCGAAGCTGGCGGCTGGCAAGCAAGGCCCGGATCTGCTGGCCGTGAAGCTGATTCGTCTGCCTCGCACCATGCAGCCGGAGGGTGCACTGTTGTATCGCTTCAGCGTCGCCTCGGTGATGTACTCGGACAAAGTCGTATGGGATTGGAACAGCGCCAACGACGGTATAGTCAGTTCGCCAGCGAGCCTGGTGACGGCTGCGGTGGTGCTGCCGGCACCGCTTCACACGCTCGGCTTGCGGGTCGGCGTGAAGCCCCGGCCGATTGCCCAGTGGCTCAGTGCGAGTCACTGGGTCTTGGTCGGGGTGCTGGTGGTTTTACTAGCAGTCGTCGTTGTCATGCTCGGGCATCGGGTCGCGCTGGCAATCACCCAGCCGCTGCGCCAGCTCGAGTCCTTCGCGCGCGAGGTGGTCAGGAAGGGATTTATTCGTGAGCGCGCGCCGATCGCGGGTGCTGACGAAGTCGCCGGCCTGGCACGTTCGATCAACCACATGCTCGACAGTCTGAATGTGCAGCATGAGCGCCTCCAGGACGAGAGCGAGCGACGCAGCCGCCTGATCGCGCGCTACCGGATGCTCGTCGAGGGCACCAACGCGGTGTCATGGGAAGCCGTGCTGCCGGGCGGCGACTACAGCTATGTGTCGCCCCAGGTCGAGCGTATGTTCGGCTTTGCCGCTGCCGACTGGCTGCAGCGCGGATTCTGGCGACGTATCGTCCATCAGGAAGATATCGACAACGTACTCCGGGCGCGCGACGAGGCCATCGGTGGCGGCATGGAATATAGCTGCGAATACCGCTTGCGCAATAGCAGCGGCAACGAACTTTGGGTCGAAGAGATCGGTAATGTCGTCGGTGAAACCACCGGCCGCGGTACACCAACCGCACTGCGTGGCATCCTGCTCGATGTCACACAACGCAAAGAGGCGGAATCCGAAATACAGCGTCTGGCCTTTTACGATCCGCTGACCGCGCTGCCCAACCGGCGACTGTTGCTGGATCGTCTACACAAGCTGATGGATAGCAGTGTCCATAGCTCGGCACGTGGCGCGATCTTGTTCATCGACCTGGACAATTTCAAGACATTGAATGACAACCTCGGGCATGAGACGGGCGATCTGCTCCTCAAAGAAGTCGCCCAGCGCTTGCAGTCTGCCGTACGCAAGAGCGATTTGGTGGCGCGTCTGGGCGGTGACGAATTTGTCGTGCTGCTCGAGAACGGATCCGAGCAGCTGGACGTTGTTACGCAACATGTCGAGACGGTCGCCGAGAAAATCCTCGCAGCGCTTGATTGTCCTTACCGGCTCAATGGCAGTGAACATCATGGCAGTGCGTCGATCGGGGTTTACGTGTTTGATACCAGTCGGGATACGGTCAGTGAGATGCTCAAGCGCGCCGATCTGGCGATGTACCAGAGTAAGGTCGCCGGTCGCAACGGTATCCGCTTTTTTGAACCCGAGATGCAGGTCATGCTGTCGCAGCGCGCCCAGCTGGAAGTCGATTTGCGTGCCGCGCTCCGTCATGGCGAATTTGTCGTCCGCTACCAGCCGCAGGTTGGGGACTCCGGCAAGCTGCTCGGCTTCGAAGTGCTGCTGCGCTGGCAGCATCCGCAGCAGGGCCTGATCGCTCCGTCGACCTTCATTCATGTTGCGGAAGAGACGGGCCTGATCGTACCGATCGGCATGTGGGTATTGCAGAAGGCTTGCGAACAATTGGTGACCTGGGCCGAACGGACTGAAACGGCTGGGTTGCGGCTGTCGGTCAACGTCAGTGCACGCCAGTTTCGCCACCCGATGTTCGTCGAGCATGCGCTGGAAGTCTTGCAACGCACGGGCGTTAATCCGAGCCGCTTACGCATGGAGCTGACCGAAAGCCTGCTGGTCGATGATGTCAGCGGCACGATTGACAAGATGCAGAGGCTGAAGGATCGTGGCGTCGGTTTTTCGCTAGACGATTTCGGCACCGGTTATTCGTCACTCTCCTACCTCAGGCGGCTGCCGCTGGACGAGTTGAAGATCGACCATTCCTTCTTCCGCAACCTGCTGACCGAGGAAACGGATGCCGCGATCGTACGTACCATCGTCGTGCTGGCGCAGAGCCTGAAGCTCGATCTGATCGCTGAAGGTGTCGAAAACGAACGTCAGCGTGCATTCCTTGTCTCGCACGGTTGCCATGCCTTTCAGGGGTTCCTGTTTGGCGATGCGCTGGATGATGTTGAACTGGCTCGGTATCTCGGCCGTAAACTGGTCAGCGGAGAAGTGACGGATACCTGAAGTCAGGAGACTGAAGCGGAAAGCTCCGCCAGGAGCTTTCCGCGGGTGGTGCAGCGTGACGGGCGATCAGCTGCCGGCCGGCGCTGTGCTGCCCACACCAGTCAATGTCGTGGTCGGCGTCACGGTCGTTGTGGTGCCGGCAGTGGTGCCGGTATCGGTGGTGGTCGCGGTGCCGGACGTGGTGACGGTGGCAGGCTGCGTGGGTAGGCTGGTATCGGTCGCGGGAGTTTCTCCGCTGCCAGGCGCAGTGGTCGTTCCTGTTGTCGGCGTTGTTGTGGTGCCGGTGCCTGTACCGGTGGTGGTGCCTGCATCGGTGGTGGTGCCCGTGCCGGTGGTGGTGCCCGTACCGGTGGTGGTGCCCGTACCGGTGGTGGTGCCCGTGCCGGTGGTGGTGCCCGTACCGGTGGTGGTGCCCGTACCGGTGGTGGTGCCCGTACCGGTGGCGGTGCCCGTACCGGTGGCAGTGCCCGTGCCGGTGGCGGTGCCCGTACCGGTGGCGGTGCCCGCTCCGGTTGACGGTGTCGTGACCGAGCCAGTCGGTGTGCCCGTTGCCGGCAGGGTGCCGGTCATCGTCGTGGTTCCGGTCGTTGCGCTGCCGGTACCCGTGCCTGGCCTTGCGGCGGTCGTGCCGGCCGTCGGTGCAGAGCGCGTTGTGCCCGAGGTTTTCACGATCTGTCCACGCAGTTCGCCGTCCGGAAACGCTGCCGACAGGAGCTCGTAGTAGAAATTGCCCGCAGTGAGTGCCGCAGCCTGCGTGCTGCTGAGCGTCGTGCGAGCGACCCAGATACCTGAACCCGGACTGGTCTCGGTCAGCGATGCGACGACAGGACCGATCGCATTCGATGCCGCCTGACGCAGATTGGCGCCGGTACCGGTCAGGCCGGTAGAAATGATCACGGAAGTCAGGGTGCGTGTGGTCGGCCGGAACGCGCTGATAGCCGTTGCCGTCGCGGTGCTGGAAGTCGGTGGCACCACCAGGGCACCGGACAGCACATTGGTATAAAACACGGGACGAACGGCGGCGGTGGCTGCTCCGGTGGCAGTGTTTCCTGCCGGCCGGGTGCTGGTTGCCGTGGGCGTGGTCGTGGTGGTTCCGGTAGTTCCGGTAGTTCCGGTAGTTCCGGTGGCCCCGGTCGTTGCACTGTCGGTGGCCGGCGTACCCGTGGTCGTCGCGGCTGTCGTCGATGGACTGCCTGCCGTACCTGTTGTGGTCACCGTGCCCGTCGTGACACCGGTCGTTCCGGTCGTGTCACTGCCCGCGCCGCCAGCCGTATCGCCGCCAGTGCCTGAGGCACCCGCCGAGGTGCTGCCCGTATCTGGGCCAGTGCTTGTGCCCGCCGTTCCGGTCGTTCCCGTAGTTCCGGTGGTCGTCGCGGTTTCGGACAGCGTTCCGGGGGTGGTTGCCTGCGTGCCGGTGGCTCCCGTGCTGATCGTCGTAGTCGACGTACTTATCGCGCTACCGCTTTGCGGCAGGCTGGCCGTGATTTGGCCGCGGATCTCACCTTCCGGGAAAGCTGCGGTATGTACGTTGAAGTAGTAGTTGCCGGCTTGTAGCTGGGTCAATTGATCCGGCGTCAGTGTGACGCTGGCGGTCCAGACACCGCTCCCGGAACTGGTCTCGGTCAGTGGAAAGACGATCGGGCCCGAGACGCCGCGCGGTGCTACATGGATATGCGCCGCCGTTCCCACAATGTCAGTCGTGACAATCGACGCACGCATCGCTCGCGTGCTGCCATTCACAACGACGATACCCGTGCCGGTGCCCGTACTGTTCACCGGTGGTGCTTCCTCTGCGCCGTTCAGTGTTGCCGAAAATACGTTTTGAGGAACGGTGCTATTGACTGAATTCACCTGGTTGATCGATGACGCGTTTGGACTGATCGGATTGTCGTCACTGCCGCAGCCCGCGATGGCGAGCAGTGACAGCGCTGCAATCCACCATGGGGTGAAGCGTCGCGAATAGATGGCTTTCATGAATCATCCTCTGTTTCAATGAGACTCCCTGTCATGGAAGTGCGTCGCGCTCATGCACGATCTGAATCGCCATGTCGTGCATGGCGTTGCGAGACGGACGACTAAGCAGCGACCATGCCTAGCTTGCGGTACGAGGACGGTACGAGGGTGGACCGATGGCGGCCCGGTGGTGTCGTCCGGCAGCAGGGACGCCAGCGGACTGCTGAGTACCTCTCACAGAATGCCGCTGACGTCGTTCGCCGTCTTGCCGTACAGGTCGACCTGCCGGCGACGATGTGCGTGGCCATCGACGTTCCGTCAGAGGCACTTCATCACGGTAGGCAACGTCGGTACGAGCGTAAGAACTACCGGACGCGTGGAGAATTTTTCGGTATCGCTCCGCTGCGCTTGTGACAGGCGCGCTGGGTTACCATGGCGACCTTGCAGCAGGAGATCGTTACACCATGGCAGAACCAGAAATTCGCGCCGGCCAGTCCATTGAATTACTAAAGGCGCTACACATCCTTACTCGCGACGGCAAGATGAACCAGGACAGCCGTCGCAAGCTCAAGCAGGTCTATCACCTGTTCCAGTTCATTGAGCCGCTGCTGCGACAGCTGGCCGACGATGGCCAGTCTTTCACGCTGGTGGACCACGGCGCGGGCAAGTCTTACCTCGGCTTCATCCTGTACGACCTGTTCTTCAAGGATTGTGCGAGCGCTCCGGTGATCCATGGCATCGAGACGCGTGCAGAACTGGTCGAGCGCACGCGCGCGCTGGCTGGTCAGCTCGGTTTTTCCCGCATGCAGTTCCATCATTTGTCGGTGGCGGACTCGATGGCGTCGGACCAGTTGCCTGCAACGGTCGATATCGTCACGGCGCTGCATGCATGCGATACCGCGACCGATGATGCGATCAGCTTCGCTCTGCAGAAGCAGGCGCGTTTCATCGTACTGGTCCCCTGTTGTCAGGCAGAAGTGGCAGCAACGCTGCGCCGCCTGAAAGCGCAGTCACTGTCGCGCGATGTGATCACCGAAATCTGGCGTCATCCGATTCATACACGCGAGTTCGGCAGCCATTTGACCAATGTGCTGCGTTGTCTGCAGCTGGAGGCGCACGGCTACCAGGTCAACGTGACCGAGCTGGTCGGCTGGGAGCATTCGATGAAGAACGAGCTGATCGTCGCAACCCGCAAGGAAGGCCCGCGGCTGAAGGCAGCGCAGCGACTGCGCGAGGTGCTGACAGCGGTGGGATTACAGGAGATGGCATCGCGCTTCTGGCTGCCTGCGGACAAAGAGGCCGAGGTCGTCGGCAGTGAAAACCTGGCTCGTCAGGTCGCTGGCGGCGATGGCAGTATCTTGCCGTAGGTCTGTACTGTCTGCCGTACTGACGCCTTACGACAGACCTAACGCGATCGGCTTTTAGCGCCCGCCGTCTGTCTGCCGGGCGCGGTGCAATGCCGTGCTTGGCATCGAGTGGCTGGCGATGAAAATTTCGTGCAGGAACAGGCTGAAGCTGGAGATCAGCAACAGCATGGCACTGACAAACAGGAAGGCGATCAGCGAACCCAGCCGCAGTTGCAGAGCGTCGTCGGCGAACAGCGCAACCACGACTGAGCAGACGAGCAGCATGCAGGCCGTCGAAATGCCAACCGCCCGGTGAATCACATCGGCGCGGCGCCCCAGGATGCTCAGCTCATGCGCCAGCACCGCGCGCTGGCCGGCACCCCCAGCGAGGCGATCCTCCAGGGTGGTGCGCCGGTCGATGATGCGGTCGAGACGATTATTCAACACTCGCAATAGCAGCATGACGCCCAGCATCAGAAATGCCGGCGTGATCGACAGGCTGATGATGTTGCTGATGTCGCCGAACAAAGACTTCATGACAAGAACGATTTAAGAATTCGATGGAAATGGCCGCTGAACGCCAGAATACACAAAGGCTGGTCTGGCTGCACGGCTCAATCCGTGTTCGCGTTGTAGATTTCGTCGAAGCGTTTGTGGGAACGAATGAAGGCCGCCAGTATCTCGGGATCAAAATGCCCGGGCTTGGTGCGTCCGTCACCTTCCGTGATGATCTGGTGCGTACGCTCGTGGGTGAAGGGCGGCTTGTACGGGCGGTGCGAGCGTAGCGCGTCATACTGGTCGCACAACATCACGATGCGGGCCTCCAGTGGTATGGCCTCCTGTGCCAGACCGTGCGGATAGCCGGTGCCGTCCCAGCGTTCATGATGATGCAGCGCGATCGAGGCCCCCATCTCCACATAAGGCGAGCTGCCGCGCCTCAGAATCTCGGCGCCGAGCGTGCAATGGGTCTTCATCATTTCCCATTCGCTCGCGTCGAAGCTGCCAGGCTTCAGCAAGACCGCGTCCGGAATGCCGATCTTGCCGATGTCATGCATCGGTGACGCATAGAAGATGCGGTCGCGGAACTCGGCGTCCATGCCAAGCTGCTCGGCCAGTTCCAGGCAGAAGAAGCTGATGCGCTTCACATGCGAGCCGGTCTCTTCGTCTTTGTATTCGGATGCGCAGACCATCGTGTAGACGGTGTCGCGATAGGCGTCAGCCAGTTGGCGCGTGCGCTCCGCGACTTGCTCGGCCAGATCCTGATTGTGACGGGCCAGCTTGTCGTGGTAGTGCTTCAGCCGTAACAGGTTGCGCACCCGTGTCCATAGCTCAGTCTGGTCGACGGGTTTGCTCAGGAACTCCTCAACGCCTGCCGACAGCGATTGCATACGCGAAGTCTGGTCTGCCAGCGCGGTCAGCATGATGATCGGGATGTTGCGCGTGCGTTCATCTTCCTTCAGTTGCCGTGCCACTTCCTGGCCGCTCATGCCGGGCATCATGTAATCGAGCAGGATCAGGTCGGGTGCTTGCGCGCGGACCAGGGCCAGCGCTTCGTCACCAGATTCCGCGACCAGGAAATCAAACTGCTGATCGCCAAGCTGTGCCTGGAGCAGGCGGGAGTTGCGCGGCTGGTCGTCGACCAGCAACAGCAAAGGGCGTCGTTCGCCGGCGCTAATGTGATGTTCCAGATTGATGATTTCGTTCATTTCGTTCATTTCGTTCATTTCATTCATTCTTTTTATATCGATTTTGGCATCATCTGGGGCCGTGGGGCCGGCGACGCATCATCACGATGGTTTTCCGGGTCGCTTTTGGGAGCATGTGCGGGGTCGCGCAGCGGCAGCCAGACGGTAAAGGTCGCACCGGCCTGCGGCGCACTGTCGACCAGCAACGCACCCTGCTGCAACTCGGTCAGCCGGCGCACCATGACCAGACCGAGTCCGGTGCCTTCATGCTGGCGGATCCGCGATGCATCGAGTTGCGTGAACGGCTGAAAGAGCCGGTGCATGTCGATCGCTGAAATGCCGGGTCCGCCGTCGCTGACGGTGATTTCGAAGAATTCCTTGAAATCACTGTCCGGCAGCGGCAGCAATCGCTGACTGCGACCGGACGCGGACACGCCGACCGCGCTGCGCGGCACCAGCTGCACCGACAGCCTGACTTCGCCGCCGTCTTCACTGAACTTCACCGCGTTCGACAGCAGGTTGATGATGATCTGGCGCGTCTTGCGCGGATCCAGCCACAGCGGCCCGAGGTCCTTCGATTGCCGGGACATCAGACGAACAGCGCGCGTCGTCGCCTGTTCGCGCACGATCGCCATGGCGCTGGTCATCAGCTCGTCGCCATCGACGACGCCGGTCTCCAGTTTCATGTTGCCGGACTCGATAGTCGACAGATCCAGAATATCGTTGATGAGTGCCAGCAGATGCCGTCCGCTGGACTGGATGTCGCGCGCATATTCTTTTGCCTGCTCGCTGACCTGGCCGGCAAAACCGTCGCCGATCACTCCTGAGAAGCCGATGATGGCATTCAGCGGCGTGCGCAGCTCATGCGACATGGTGGCCAGGAATTCTGTTTTCATTCGCGATGCGGTCGCGATCTGCCGGTTCTTTTCCTCCAGCAGGGCATCGGCCGCCTTGCGCTCCGAAATATCGCGCGCGATGGTCGACAGCGTGACTGAGCCATCCGGCTGCCGGTGTGCGATCAATACTTGCGACACCGGGATTTCCTGACCATCGAGACTCATCAGCGCAGTTTCACCGACCCAGCTGCCATTCGCGATTGCTGCGGGAATACCGATCTGGTTGACGATATCGGCTGCCCAGCGCGGATAAATCATCTCGCGCGTGATGGTGTGCGCCGGCCGGTCACCCAGTTTCAGCGCTTCGCGCGCTGCCCGATTGAAATAGAAAACATGGCCTGCCGGCGTCGCCGTAGCGATCAGGTCGGGAGTGCTGTCGATGACGGCAACCAGCCGCGCCGTCTCCGCTTCTGCCGCCAGGCTGGCGCGTTCGCTATCGCGCAGCCGCCGGTACAAGACGGGCAGGGCGATCAGCATCAACAGCAGCAGCGCACCAAAGCCCAGCGCGCTCGCATACGCCCGGTCGCTCTCGGTCTGCTGACGCTGTTTGAGCAGTCGCTGCTCCTCTGCATGCATGGCCGTGAGCTGGGCGTCGATTTGCTGGTCCGCTTCGGTACCATCCACCAGGCTGACCTTGCGGCTGATACCGGGATCTGCGTCATCAAGTTCGATATTGCGCTCCAGCAATTCGATCCGGCGCATACAGGAAGCGCGTAACAGCCTCAATCGATCGATTTGTCCGGGATTATCGGTAAGCTGCACGTTGAGCCGGTTCAGTTCGACATGAATTTCCCTCATGGCCTGCCGTGCCCGGCGTAGATATTCAATGTTGCCGCTGATTAAGTAGCCGCGTTGTTCCGATTCCGCTCGCGACAAATTTCCGCGCAGCCTCTGCAGGCTGGCGATGACTTCATGGGTGTGCACGACGAAACGGGTTGCTTCGACCGCCTTGAGTGAAAAATTCCAGGTCAGGGCCGCCAGGATCAATAGCACCGACGCACCGGCAACGAAGCCTGCCAGCAGACGGCGTTCAAATCGCGATTCGACGGCAAGTGGCTTCAATGAATGTTTATCCGGAAAAAAGATGCAATGACATCGTATTGACTATCGATAATTTGAGCGCGATCCGGCAGCTTCAGACGCTAAGAATAAACCGATGACCGCATGGCAATTTGTCAGAAGTCAATATTTCCTGTCGGAAGAATTTGGCCGCGATCCGCTATTGATCGTGCTGCCGCAGCATGGTTCCCATCCAAACGCGCATTGGATCGACAACTTTTTCACGCGCTTGTAGAGCAGGCTTTGCCAATCACAAACCGCATGGCATTCAAGGCTGCCTATGATGCGCAGTTGAGCAACACGGCATGCTGCATTGCAAAACGATTGCCGTTCAAATAATTCATTTTGTTTTTCTTGAGAAATGGAATAAGTTTCGCTCTGCTTTGCGTCAGCTTGCCAATAGAGCGATCAGCGTAAAGATCACAACACCAGAAGATTCAGGGAGATGGCTGAAATGAGATTCATGATGCCGGTGGTTTCTGCCGGCCAATATGCGCGGCCGCGTGCGCCGATAACAGCCGAGGCTGTGCAACGGCGCCTCAAGCGTCCGGTTCATTTCTGAATCGGGAGTCCAGATGGCAGACATCATTCTCGAAACCCGCAAACTCACGCGGGAATTCAAGGGCTTCGTCGCAGTGAATCAGGTCGACCTGCAAGTGCAGCGTGGCCATATTCACGCGCTGATCGGCCCGAACGGAGCAGGTAAAACAACCTGCTTTAACCTGCTGACGAAATTTCTCGCGCCCAGTTCCGGACAGATTCTGTTCAACGGCCGTGACATCACCATGATGAAGTCATCGCAGATCGCCCGGCTCGGCATCATTCGCTCGTTCCAGATTTCGGCGGTGTTTCCGCATCTCACGGTGCTCGAGAACGTGCGCATCGGACTACAGCGGCAGCTCGGCACCTCGTTCCACTTCTGGAAAAGCGAGCGCACGCTTGAGCAGCTCAACGAGCGAGCCATGCAATTGCTGGAGGAGGTCGGCCTGCACGACTTTGCCGGCAGTGTCACGGTCGACTTGCCCTATGGCCGCAAGCGTGCGCTGGAAATCGCGACCACGCTGGCGATGGAGCCCGAACTGATGCTGCTCGATGAGCCGACCCAGGGTATGGGGCATGAAGACGTTGCGCGTGTGACCGAGCTGATCAAGAAAGTCTCGAAGGGGCGCACCATCCTGATGGTCGAGCACAACATGAACGTGGTGGCCGGCATCTGTGACCGCATCTCGGTCTTGCAGCGCGGTGCCATCCTGGCCGAAGGTGATTACCAGACGGTGTCGCAGAACCCGCAAGTGCTGGAGGCATACATGGGCAGCGCCGCCACGCTGGAAGGAGCGCACTGATGACGAAAGCGCTCGAAATTAAGGGACTGCACGCCTGGTACGGCGAATCGCACATCCTGCATGACATGAACATTTCGGTGGAGCAGGGCGAGGTCGTCACCCTGCTCGGCCGCAACGGCGCAGGCCGCACGACGACGCTGCGCGCCATCATGGGACTGACGGGTCGTCGCACGGGCTCGATCAAGATCAACGGCGTCGAGGCGATCGGCTTGCCGACCCACCGCATTGCCCATCTGGGTGTTGGTTACTGCCCGGAGGAGCGGGCGATCTTCTCGTCATTGTCTGCCGAGGAAAATCTGATGCTGCCGCCCACCCTGATGCAGGGCGGCATGTCGGTGCAAGAGATTTATCAGATGTTCCCCAACCTCGAAGAGCGGCGCCATAGTCAGGGCACGCGTCTGTCGGGTGGCGAGCAGCAGATGCTGGCAGTCGCGCGCATCCTGCGCACTGGCGCGAAGCTGCTGCTGCTTGATGAGATCTCGGAAGGGTTGGCGCCCGTCATCGTGCAGGCACTGGCGCGCATGATCACGGCCCTGAAGGCCAAGGGCTACACGATCGTGATGGTCGAGCAGAACTTCCGCTTTGCCGCGCCGCTGGCTGACCGCTTTTACGTGGTCGAGCATGGCCAGATCGTCGAACAGTTCGCCGCACCTGAGCTGAACGCAAAGATGCCGGTGCTGAACGAATTGCTGGGGGTATAAGACGATGGAAATTTTTGGCATTCCCCTGGCTGCACTGCTCGGCCAGTTGCTGCTGGGTCTGGTGAATGGCTCTTTCTACGCGATGCTGTCGCTCGGTCTGGCGGTGATCTTCGGCCTGCTGAACGTGATCAACTTCGCCCATGGCGCCCTGTACATGATGGGTGCCTTCCTGGCATGGATGGGCTTGCAGTACTTCGGCATCAGCTACTGGGCGATGCTGGTGATCGCGCCGCTGCTGGTCGCTGTATTTGGCATCGTCATCGAAAAGACCATGCTGCGCTGGCTGTACCGGCTCGACCATCTGTACGGACTGCTGCTGACCTTCGGCATCACTCTGATGCTCGAAGGCGTGTTTCGCTCGTTTTACGGTGTGTCCGGGCAACCGTTCTCGGTGCCTGAGCAATTGAGCGGCGCGACTGATCTCGGCTTCATGATCCTGCCGAACTACCGTGCGTGGGTGGTGGTCGCATCGCTGACCGTTTGTCTGGCGACCTGGTACATCATCGAGAAGACACGTCTCGGCGCCTATCTGCGTGCCGGTACTGAGAACCCTAAGATGGTCGAGGCGTTCGGCGTGAACGTGCCGCTGATGGTCACGCTGACCTATGGTTTCGGCGTGGCGCTGGCCGGCTTTGCGGGTGTGCTGGCCGCACCTGTGCTGCAGGTGTCGCCGCTGATGGGTTCGAATCTGATCGTCACCATCTTCGCGGTGGTCGTGATCGGGGGCATGGGCTCCATCCTCGGATCCATCGTCACTGGCCTCGGGCTTGGCGTGATCGAGGGCCTGACCAAGGTCTTCTATCCTGAGCTGTCGTCGACGGTCGTATTCATCATCATGGCGATCGTGCTGCTGGTACGTCCGGCAGGCCTGTTCGGCCGCGAGAAATAAGGAGTCAGCCATGCTGAGAAAACTGGGCTATGCCGCAGTGCTGGCCGGCGCACTGATTGCGCCGTTTTACCTGTACCCCGTGCTGCTGATGAAGATCCTGTGCTTTGCGTTGTTCGCCTGCGCGTTCAACCTGCTGATCGGCTTCACCGGCCTGCTGTCGTTTGGCCATGCGGCCTTCTTCGGCGGCGCTGCTTACATCACCGGTCATGCTCTGAAAGCCTGGGGTCTGCCATTCGAACTGGGCCTGGTGGCCGGCACTGCGTTCGCGGCCGTCATCGGTCTCGTGATCGGTGGCCTCGCGATTCGCCGGCAGGGCATTTACTTCACGATGATCACACTGGCCTTGTCGCAGATGTTGTTCTTCGTGTTTCTGCAGGCGCCGTTCACCGGCGGCGAGGATGGCTTGCAATCGATTCCGCGCGGCAAATTGCTGGGTATGCTCGATCTCGGTCACGACCTCACCATGTACTACGTCGTGCTCGGTATCGTGGTGGCGGCGTTCGCGCTGGTGATGCGCATTATCCACTCGCCCTTCGGTCAGGTCTTGAAGGCTGTGCGCGAGAACGAGCCGCGCACCACCTCACTCGGTTATGACGTCGACCGTTACAAGCTGCTGGCCTTCATATTGTCTGCCGCGCTCGCCGGACTGGCCGGTGCGACCAAGTCGGTGGTGCTGGGTTTTGGCACGCTGACCGACGTGCACTGGTCGATGTCGGGACTGGTCGTGCTGATGACCCTGGTCGGCGGCATGGGTACGCTGTTTGGCCCGGTGCTCGGCGCAATCATCATCATCGCGCTGGAGAACAAGCTCGGCGAGTTCGGTACCTGGCTGGCGGAGCTGACTTCTATCGAGTGGTTCAACACCATCGGTGAATCGGTGACGATGGTGACGGGTCTGATTTTCGTGATCTGCGTACTGGCATTCCGGCGCGGCATCATTGGCGAACTCGCGGCACGGCTGCGCTGACACGAACAAGGGCCGGTCAATGGCACAGGCACAATTCCACTGGGATGATCCCCTGCTGCTGGAGCAGCAACTGACGGCCGACGAGCGTATGGCGCGTGATGCGGCGGCCGTTTACGCGCGCGAGCAGCTGCAGCTTCGCGTGCTTGACGCGTTTCGCCATGAAAGCTTCGATGCAGCGATCTTCCGCGAGATGGGCGAGGTCGGCCTGTTCGGTCCGACGATTCCGGCCGAATACGGCGGTGCCGGGCTGAATTACGTGAGTTACGGATTGATTGCGCGCGAGATCGAACGCGTCGATTCGGGTTTCCGCTCGGTGATGAGTGTGCAGAGCTCGCTGGTGATGCTGCCCATCCATGAATTCGGCAGCGAAGCGCAGCGCCAAAAATACCTGCCCAAACTGGCCAGCGGCGAATGGGTGGGCTGCTTCGGGCTGACCGAGCCGAACCATGGTTCGGATCCAGGCAGCATGGAGACGCGCGCGCGCAAGGTGGACGGTGGCTACGCATTGTCCGGCGCGAAGATGTGGATCACCAACAGCCCGCTGGCGGACGTGTTCGTGATCTGGGCGAAGGATGATGCAGGCGATATCCGTGGATTCATTCTCGAGAAGGGAATGCCAGGGCTGTCGGCGCCCAAGATTCAAGGCAAGGTCGGGCTGCGCGCGTCGGTGACTGGCGAGATCGTGATGGACCGGGTGTTCGTACCTGACGAGCAGCTGCTGCCGAACGTGAAGGGATTGAAGGGACCTTTCACTTGCCTGAATTCAGCGCGTTACGGCATTGCCTGGGGTGCGCTGGGGGCGGCCGAGTTCTGCTGGCAGGCGGCTCGTCAGTACACACTGGACCGCAAGCAGTTCGGCCGTCCGTTGGCGGCTAACCAACTGATCCAGAAGAAGCTGGCCGATATGCAGACCGAGATCACGCTGGCACTGCAAGGCTGTCTGCGGCTGGGCCGGATGAAGGACGAAGGCACGGCCGCGGTCGAGATCACGTCGATCATGAAGCGCAACTCGGCCGGCAAGGCCCTGGAGATTGCGCGGATGGCCCGCGACATGCTCGGCGGGAACGGCATCAGCGACGAGTTCGGCGTGATCCGCCATCTGGTCAACCTCGAGGTGGTCAACACCTACGAAGGTACCGCTGACGTGCATGCGCTGATCCTCGGTCGAGCGCAGACGGGCATTCAGGCGTTTTTCTAAAAACCGCTTGCAGCACGTTGATCGCCAGGCGCGCCGTCGCCGACAGGTCGACAGGCATGGCAAGGCGGCGCAACGACGTCAGCAGCCTTCAGTGAGAGGCACGATAGGCTGGCCGGGTGGCCTCCCGGTCAGACCCCATGGTACGACCGGTACCAGTCGACCCAGCGTGCGAGTCCCTCGGGCAGCGGCGTTGACGGCTCGAATCCCACATCCCTGTGCAGCTCCGACACGTCGGCGTATGTGGCCACCACATCGCCCGGCTGCATCGGCAGGAAATTCTTCTTTGCTTCCCGACCCAGCGCATGCTCAAGTGTGCTGATGAAGTCCATCAGCGGTACCGGCGTGTGGTTGCCGATGTTGTAGACACGATAAGGCGCGCTGCTGCTGGCCGGATCGGGGTGGTCGTTGTCATAGCCCGGGTTGGCTTGCGCGACGTGATCCAGCGCGCGGATGGTTCCCTCGGCGATGTCGTCGATGTAGGTGAAGTCGCGCTGCATCTGGCCATGGTTGAACACGTCGATCGGGCGGTCCTCCAGGATCGCCCGGGTAAACAGCCATGGCGACATGTCGGGCCGTCCCCAAGGGCCATAGACCGTGAAGTAGCGCAGCCCGGTGGTCGGCAGCGCGAACAGGTGGCTGTAGCTGTGCGCCATCAGCTCATTGGCCTTCTTGGTTGCCGCGTACAGGCTGACCGGATGATCGACCGCATCGTGCACAGAAAATGGCACGCGGGTATTCGCGCCGTACACGCTTGAACTGCTCGCGTAGACCAGATGCCCGACCTGATGCTGGCGGCAGCATTCGAGGATATGGCCGAAGCCGACCAGATTGCTCTGCACATAGGCCGCCGGATTCTGCAGTGAATAGCGGACCCCGGCCTGCGCGGCCAGATGGACCACGCGCTGCGGTGCGTGGCGGCCGAAGACAGCGTCCAGCGCGATGCCGTCGGCGATATCGGCGTGGACGAACGCGAAGCCCGGGTACGCGGATAGCTGCGCGAGCCGGGCATGCTTGAGTTGCGGGTCGTAATAGTCATTCAAGTTGTCGACGCCAATGACCTCATCGCCGCGCGCGAGCAGGCGCTGGGCGACGTGCATGCCGATGAATCCGGCGCAGCCGGTAACGATTATTTTCACGGTGGTGTTCTCTCAGCCGGCATCGCGCCGGTCGCGCCGGCGCGGCTGGTCTGCCGCAGCGGGCGGATCGTCAGCAAGGCACCGGGCCGCCATGATATCGGTTTCTGATCCGGATGAAGCCGAACACGTCTGCAGGCATCAGGTCTGCGCCCTGGGTGTGGCGGCGTTCACGGCTGCCTGCTGACGATCGGCGAACGCAAGGAAGGCCTGGTGCGTGCTCAGGAAGATCCGGTCTTCCATGCGCTGTCCCAGCGGGGTGGAGCGCAAGCGGTCGAGCACGGGCCCCTTGATTTCGGAGAACTGCAGGATCACGCCGCGCGATGCCAGACTGGTCTCGAGCTCGGTCAGTGTCCCCAGCGCGGTGGCATCGAGCTGGTTCACGGCCGACAGGATCAGCAGTACGCAGCGCGTGTCCGGCTGCGCGTGTATCAGGGTCTCGATCTTCTCTTCAAGCAGCTGCGCGTTCGCGAAATACAGGCTTTCATCGATACGCAGTGCGATCAGTCCGGGCAGGGTGTCGACCTGATGCCGTTCGATATTGCGGAAATGCTCGGTGCCCGGTACCCGACCGACGACGGCCATGTGCGGATGGCTGCTGCGCCAGACCAGTACCGCCAGCGACAGCACCACGCCTAGCAGGATGCCTTCTTCCACACCCAGTAGCAGCACGCCGGCGAAAGTCAGCAGCAGCGAAATCGCGTCAGCCTTGTCGTAATGCCAGGCTTCTTTCAACGTATCGAAATCGATCAGCGCGGTGACGGCCACGATGATGGTGGCAGCCAGCACGGTGTGCGGCAGATAGTGAAACCACCCGGTCATACCCGCGATGACGATGGCCATCAGGACCGCAGAGATGACACCGGCGGCCGGCGTGTTCGCGCCCGCCGAGAAATTCACGACCGAGCGCGCGAAGCCGCCGGTGACCGGATAGCCGCCGGACAGCGCGCTGGCGACGTTGGCCGCGCCAATGCCCAGCAGTTCACGGTTAGGCCGGATGCGCTGCCCGCGCTTGAGGGCCAGTGATTGCGCGACCGACACGCTCTCGACAAAGCCGACCAGCGAGATCAGCAGCGCCGGCAGCCATAACGCCTGTATCGGCTGCCAGCCGATCGCCGGCAGGCCCAACGACGGTAAACCGGATGGCACGGCGCCGACGATGGAGACGCCGACCGAGCGGTCGACCCCACTGCTGGCGACATACGCGCTTGCCACGATGACGGCGGCCATCGGTGCCAGCTTGGTGAGCAGGTCAGCCAGTATGGGGGCGAGTCCGGCTTTTCTCAGCAACGGGGCGAGCTGCTTGCGCGCGAAGATCAGCCACAACAGCGATGCGGCACCGATGCTGGCGGCTACCGGATTGATTTTCTCGAGTGAGCGGGCGAGGGCGACCAGGGTATCGAGTGCGTTCCCTGACGGCAGCGGCACGCCGAGCAGCGATTTCAGCTGCCCGATCGTGATCAGCACGGCCGACCCGGAAATGAATCCGCTGATCACCGGGTGGCTAAGGAAGTAGGCAAGAAAGCCCAGACGCAGCAGGCCGGCGGCGAACAGCATCAGTCCCGACAGCAGCGCCAGCAGCACGGCCAGCGCAATATAGTCAGGGCTGCCGGCGACAGCGAGTGGGGCGAGTGCGCTGGCCGTCATCAGCGACGCCACCGCGACCGGGCCGACGGCCAGCGTCATGCTGCTGCCGAACAGGGCATAAACCACCAGCGGCGCTACGCTGGCATACAGGCCGACTTGTGGCGGCAGGCCCGCCAGCATCGCGTAGGCCAGGCTTTGCGGGATCAGCATGACGGTGACGATCAGGCCGGCGGTCAGGTCGCCGCTCAGCCATTGACGCTGATAGCCGGTGAGCCAGTGGGGCAGCGCGGGCAATTTCATCGCTTAGTTACCTACCGGACGGGCCAGCCACTCGCGCCCCTTGAGCATCGCTTCCCAGTACAGCCAGGGCAGGATGTTTTTCTTGAGGATCCACGCCGATCTGCGCGGCACGGTGGGATCAAGCGGGAACGTTGGCAGCAGCTTGCCGCCGAAGCCGAATTCGGCCAGCACGATTTTGCCCTTCTCCACGGTCAACGGGCAGGAGCCGTAACCGTCATAGCGTGTGGTCAGTTCAGCACCGGCGCGCAGGGCGAGCAAGTTCTCGGCGACCACCACGATCTGCTTGCGCGCAGCCGCAGCGGTCTTGGCATTCGGTGAGGAGCACGCATCGCCGAGACTGAACACATTCGGGTAGCGTATGTGCTGCAGGGTCACCTGATTCACGTCCACCCAGCCGTCGGCATTCGCCAGTGGGCTTTCACGCACAAAGTCGGGTGCGGTCTGAGGCGGCACGACGTGGATCATGTCGAAGTTCTGCTCGCTCTGCACCACATGGCCGTTCGCATCCTTCTCCTCGAACCACGCTCTTCTGGCCGGACCGTCGATCGCGACCAGCTTCGAGTTGAAGTGCAGCCTGGCGTCGTAGCGCTGCACATAGTTCATTAGCGGCGGCACGAAATCCTGCACGCCGAACAAGACCGCGCCGGCATTGTGGAAGTGAACATCGATGTGCTTCAGCAGGCCTTGCCTCTCCCATTCGGAGCAGGACAGGTACATCGCTTTCTGGGGTGCCCCGGCGCATTTGATGGGCATAGGTGGCTGCGTGAAGATCACCTTGCCACGCTTCATCGACTGAACCAGCGACCAGGTGTACGGCGCCAGATCGAAACGATAGTTTGAGGTGACGCCATTGCTGCCCAGTGTTTCAGGCAGGCCGGGAATGCCCTGCCAGTTCAGCTTCAGGCCCGGAGCGACGACCAGGTATTGGTAAGCAATCGCGGTACCGTTGTCGAGCATCACCTTCCGGGTGTCCGGATCGACACCGCTGGCTGCGGCGCGAATCCAGGTGACGCCTGGTGGCATGACCGACGCCATCGGGCGCACGCTGGCCTGCGGGTCGAATTCACCGGCACCCACCAGAGTCCACGCGGGCTGGTAATAGTGCTTGTCGTTCGGCTCGACGATGGCGATCTGCAGATTCGACTGACGTTTCAGCAGGCTGGCCGCCAGACCGATACCGGCGCTGCCGCCGCCAATGATGACGATGTCGTGGCTGTCGCCCCACTGGCAGGCCGATGCGGCCTGCGAGGATTGCGGTGCGGACGAGCGGCCACTGGCCAGCCGAAACAGGTGTTGCGAGCGAGCGCCGCTGCGGCAGAAGGCCAGTACCGGCTTGGGACTCAAGGCCAGCAGTTCCGCAAACCGGCGTGCCTGGGGTTCAGTGATCTGCCCGCTGATGACGGGCAGATGCGCGTAGGTCAGGCCAGCGGCGACGGCTGCAGCTTCAATCTCTGCGCTGGTCGCTTGCCCGGCGTCACCCTCGGCGTCCGGACGATTGTTGATGACGGTCTTGAAACCCAGCGCTGCAAGTTGCGCGATGTCAGACGGACTGATCTGTGGTGATGTGCTGAAGTGGTCCGTGTGGCGGGTGAGGTGGATGGCCATGCGCATTCCTCCGGGTGACGACTTTGGCAGCTGAGCCTGGCATGGCATCACACTACCGCAGCGCGCATTTCGATTAAAGTGAGTACATTATATTGACTAATATATTGTTGGTCAATATAATGTGACGGAGCTAACTGAAATGGAGATCGCGATGCCTTCGAATGCGCTGAAGCCCCAGGTTCACGGAATTTTCGATCCGGCCACGTGGACCGTTACGTATGTCGTGTACGAAAAAGAGGGCGGTCCGTGCGCGATCGTTGATTCGGTGCTGGATTACGATCCGAAATCCGGCCGTACGCGAACCGACTCAGCGGACAAGGTGATCGCTTTCGTGAAGGAAAAGCACCTGCAGGTGGCGTGGATTCTTGAGACACACGCCCACGCGGATCACCTGACGGCGGCGCCTTACCTGAAATCCAAACTCGGCGGGAAGACAGCGATCGGGGATCACATCACGGGTGTGCAGACGGTGTTCAAGGGCATCTTCAATCTCGAGCCCGCGTTTCCGACTGATGGCCGTCAGTTTGACCATCTGATGAAAGAAGATGAGCGCTTCGCTATCGGTGCGCTTGAAGGTCATGTGATGTACGTACCTGGCCACACGCCGGCTTGTGTGGCCTATCAGATTGGTGATGCCGTATTTGTGGGCGACACCATGTTCATGCCGGACGTCGGCACCGCGCGCTGTGATTTCCCGGGTGGCGACGCGCGGACGCTGTATCGCTCGGTGCAGAAGATCCTGAGCCTGCCGGAGGACACGCGGCTGTTCATGTGTCATGACTATCCGCCGACGGATCGCCCGGTGCAGTTCGAGACCACGGTCGGCGAGCAGCGCAAAAAAAACATCCACGTGCATGACGGTATCTCCGAGGCGCAGTTCGTCGAGATGCGTACAAAACGCGATGCGACGCTGGAGATGCCGGTGCTGATCCTGCCCGCTGTGCAGGTGAATATCCGGGCCGGCGAACTGCCGCCCAAAGACGAGAATGGCGTGGCTTACCTGAGGATTCCGGTCAACGCGCTGTAACTTTCCGTTGACCGTGCTGTGCCTTGTCAAGGCAAATAAAAAAACCCCGGCAGGGTGACCTGACCGGGGGTTTTTCATTCAGCGCCGTGATGCTGCGGTGCTGCGATCACGCTGAACGGACTGGCGAAACAGTGCGTACCGTAAAGGTTTGCACACAGCGGGTCACGCGCGATGGATCACGTGCGATGGTTCACGCAAAATGAATCAAGCAAAATGAATCAAGCAAAATGAATCAAGCAAAATGAATCAAGCAAAATGAATCAAGCAAAATTCTTGGCAGCGACATCCCAGTTCACCAGGTTCCACCAGTTTTCGATGTACTTCGGACGTGCGTTGCGTGTGTCGATGTAATACGCGTGCTCCCACACATCACAGGTCAGCAGCGGCTTGTCGCTACCGGTCAGTGGCGTGGCGGCGTTCGAGGTGTTGACGATGTCGACGCTACCGTCGGCTTTTTTCACCAGCCAGGTCCAGCCGGAACCGAAGTTGCCGACGCAGGACTTGGTGAACTCTTCCTTGAACTTGTCGAATGAGCCCCACTTCGCATTAATCGCGTCAGCCAGCGCGCCGCTCGGTGCGCCGCCGCCATTGGGCTTCATGCCGTTCCAGTAGAACGTGTGGTTCCAGACCTGGGCTGCGTTGTTGAATATGCCGCCGCTGGAGCTCTTGACGATCTCTTCGAGCGACTGGTTTTCGTGCGGGGTGCCCTTGATCAGGTTGTTGAGGTTGGTCACGTACGCCTGATGATGCTTGCCGTAGTGGTACTCGAGCGTTTCCTTCGAGATGTGCGGCGCGAGGGCGTCCATTGCGTAGGGCAGCGGGGGCAGGGTGTGTTCCATGCGGTTGTCCTTTCTGTTCTGTTGGGTTGGTGTTCGGTGCGGCTGATTTTCCGACCCCGCATTGTAAGGGTGTTATCGCTTGCGTGCTTTGTCGTCTGCCGGCGGGGTGGCTTCCGGCAGCTGCTGGACTTCATGGATGCCGACCCGGGCGCTGCCATGGGCGAGCGTGACAGTCAGCCGCTGCGGGGCCGACAGCTGACCGGTGTCGCGCAGTACCTGGCCGTGGTGATCCTGCAGGATTGCGTAGCCACGCTCGAGCGTTCGCTGTGGCGCCAGTAGTTCGATTTGCGCTTGCAACGCTGCGTGCCGGTGCCGCTGTTGCGCTAGCTGCGTATGGGTCAGGGTGCCGAGCCGGGTCGCGTGCACCTGCAGTTGTGCGCGGCGCGCGCCGGTATCGGGTAGTGCATGCAGCAGTCTGCGTCGATATTGTTCCAGCCCGAATCCTGCGCTGGCCAGCGGCGCTTGCGTCGCATGCCGCAGTCGCCATTGCAAGCCGTCGATACGCAGCCGTTGCTGCCGGATTGCCGCCGCCGGGCTGTGCAGCCGAGTGGCGAGCCAGTCAAGCGTCTGCGTGCGTTCGTCGATGTGCCTCCGCGAGGTATCGGTGAGTTCGCCGGCAAGCTGTCTCAGCTGCGCCAGCCAGTCGGCTGTTGGCGTGGCGGCCAGCTCCGCGGCGGCGGTCGGTGTGGGCGCGCGCAGGTCGGCGACGAAGTCGGCAATCGTGACATCGGTTTCATGGCCGACGCCAGAGATGACGGGCATGCGGCAGGCGGCGATGGCGCGTGCGACGCGTTCATCATTGAAACTCCACAAATCCTCCAGGCTGCCGCCACCGCGGCAGACCAGCAAAAGCTCGCATTCGGCACACCGCGATGCGGTGGCGATTGCCTGCGCGATCTGTTCGGCGGCGCCGTCGCCCTGCACCAGGGTCGGATACAGGATCAGCTGCACATGGGGCGCGCGCCGTCGGAAAGCGGTGATCACGTCGCGCAGCGCAGCTGCCTGGGGACTGGTAACGATGCCCACTGTGCGCGGAAAGACCGGCAACGGGCGCTTGCGCGCCGGCTCGAACAAGCCCTCAGCCGCCAGTGCGGCCTTCAGGCGGAGGAAGGCTTCGTACAGATTGCCGATACCAGCCTTGCGCATTGCCTCGACGTTCAGCTGAAAGTCGCCACGCGGTGCATACAGCCCGACTGTGGCGCGCACCTCGACCTTGTCGCCTTCGCGCGGACTGAAGTCCACGTATTGCGAGCGGCCACGGAACATCACCGCACGTACCTGGGCGTTGGCATCCTTGAGTGTGAAGTACCAGTGACCGGATGCGGCACGGGTGAAATTGGAGATTTCCCCGGCAATCCAGGTCAGCGCGAAACTGCGCTCGAGCAGACTCGCCACTGCCTGGTTAAGTTGAGAAACCGTAAGGACGGTGTTTCCACCACGTTCTTGCATCATCGCTGCGCCTTCACCGTTAGCCATGCAACGGCATGATCTTTCCACATTGTTACGTTTGCATCCTGCGCTGGGGCCTGTGTCACGTCGAACACTGGCGTTAATGGCAAGTGATTGATTTTTAAAAGAAAACTTTCTTGCTTTATTCCGAGGCAGATAAGGAAAATGCTTAGAAATCAAGGACTTTGCTTCATCGTCGACTACTTGCCCACAAAGATATCCACAGTCCGCGTGGACAACTTGAACCAGATGGTCGATCAGCGGCTTTGCGTTCGCGCAAACGATGTGTTCTTTCGTCAGCCGGCCGACTTGCCTTGCCCGGCGAAAGTGAAGCGGATACATTCGCAGCCTGCGTTTCCCTGCTCAGGAGCATCTACCTTGTTCGCGATGATTCAGGCAGCGGGCTGGCCGGTCTGGTTTCTGCTCGCTGCGTCCCTTGTTGGCCTGACGCTGATTGTCGAGCGCGTATTGTACTTGCGCACTGCGCGCATTTTGCCGCCGAAGCTGCTCGGCGAGGCGATTGCGGTAGCGCGCGCCGGCCGCGTCGATGAAGACGTGATCCGCGAGCTGGAACAGGACTCGCCGCTGGGCCGGGTGCTGGCGGCCGGCATGCGCGCGCTGGCCACATCGGGTGAGACGCTGAACGGTACAAAATACAGCATGATGCGCAGCGCGATGCACGAGACCATGCGCGAGGCACTGGAGGAGGCCGGGCGCGTGGCTGCGCACGGTTTGCAGCGTTATCTGACCACGCTCGGCACGGTGGCCACGTTGGCACCATTGCTGGGGTTGTTCGGCACTGTGGTCGGCATGATCGAGCTGTTCGGCGCGCAGGACGCCGGCGGCGCCGATCCTTTGCGGGTCGCACACGGCATCTCGGTGGCGCTGTACAACACGGCGTTCGGATTGGCGATCGCGATGCCCGCGCTACTGTTCCATCGTCATTTTCATGCGCTGATTGACGGTTTTGTGATCGAGATGCAGCAGCAGGCGCAGCGATTCATGGCGGCGACGGTGGGTGCGACAGGCTGACCGGCGCAGTTCGATCGATTCGGTTGATTCATTCAAGCCGATTGAGTATTTACCTGATGATTTGCCCGATGCCCCGATTCACCCGATGATCCGATTGATACGATCGACATGAATTTTCGTCCGCAGCCACAACGTGACCGGCCCGAGCTGAACCTGGTGGCTTTCATCGATGTACTGCTGGTCATCCTGATTTTCATGATGGCCAGCGCCACGTTCAGCCGCCTCGGCGCCCTGCGGATAAAGCTGCCGGATGCTGCGGCCGATACGACCTCGTCGCACCGATGCACGGTGCCAGTCGCGGTGCGTGCCGATGGCCATCTGACGGTCGCCGGCCGCTTTGTCGATGGCGATGCTGGCATCTTGGCGCAAGCGCTTGTCGACGCTGCGCGCAGCGATGCAGATTGCCGGATCGACGTGCATGCGGACGCGCTCGCCAAGCATCAGTCGGTGGTGCGCGTGATGGAGGCGGCGCGGCTGGCCGGCTTGTCGGCGCTGGCTTTTTCCACGCAGTCTGAATTGGCTAAATAAGGTCGGGCAAGGGCAAATTTATGGTCGAGTCGCACGTGTGTTCTTCCTCGCATCGGTCCGCTGCCTCGCACGAGCCTGCTGCCGCTTCCGCGGCAGACGTGCTGATGCGTGCGTGGCGGCATCGCGGCCTGCTGGCCTGGCTGCTGCTGCCGCTGTCGCTGCTGTATCGCGGGTTGGTAGCGATTCGTCGTGGCTTGTATACGATCGGCCTGCTGAAGCAGACCATGATGCCGGTGCCGGTGATTGTGGTCGGTAATATCTTCGTCGGTGGTACCGGCAAGACGCCGCTGGTGATCTGGCTGATCGGACAATTGCGCGCGCACGGTTTCCGGCCCGGTGTGATCTCGCGCGGCTATGGCGCGCATGTCGATGACGTTGTCGAAGTCAGCGAGCGCAGCCGGCCTTCCGAGGTCGGCGACGAACCTTTACTGATTGCATCGAAGGCGCAGGTGCCGGTGGTGGTTGGCCGCCGGCGCGTGCAGGCGGCGCAGCGGCTGCTGCAATCGCATCCAGAGATCGATGTGATCGTTTCCGATGACGGTCTGCAGCATTATGGCTTGGCGCGTCAGCTGGAAATCCAGTTGTCGGATGCGCGGGGTCACGGCAACGGCTGGTTGCTGCCAGCGGGTCCGCTGCGTGAGCCGGCATCGCGTCGCAGTGATTTTTATGTCGGCAACGGCGTGCTGCCGAGAGCCGGTGCTTATCTGATGCAACTCACCGGTGAGCATGCGGAGCGGATCGCCGATCGCTCGCAACGGATGCCCCTGGCGATGATGCCTGCCGATGCGCGCGTGGTGGCTGCCGCGGGCATCGGTCATCCGCAGCGTTTCTTCGACATGCTGGCCGCGCAAGGCGTTCGGCTGGCGAAGACGATCGCATTACCGGATCACTTCGATTTCTCGCACAATCCATTTGACGGACTCGAGGCCGACGTCATTCTGGTCACCGACAAGGATGCAGTAAAATGCGCGCGCATCACAGCGCTTGCGGCCGACCCGCGGGTGTGGGCGGTGCCGGTAGAGGCGTCGATTGGCGGACCTCTGGCTGATCATATTGTGGAGAAATTGCGTGGACACCCGACTGCTTGATGTCTTGGTCTGCCCGTTGTGCAAGGGGCCGCTGAAGTACGACAAGGAGGCGCAGGAACTGATCTGTCAGGGCGACCGCCTGGCTTATCCGATCCGCGACGGCATCCCTATCATGTGGGCCGAAGAAGCACGCGACATGAATGCGGCGCCGTCCGATGCCAATGCTGATCCTGTCAATCCCGCGGACCCTGCCTGACGTTTTCGCTCGATGTCGTTTACCGTGATTATTCCGGCGCGCATGGCGTCGACCCGCCTGCCGGACAAGCCGCTGGCCGACCTGGGTGGCAAACCGATGGTGGTGCGCGTGGCCGAGCAGGCTGCGTTGTCGCAGGCATCGCAAGTAATCGTCGCGACGGATCACGCGGATGTGCTTGCCGCCTGCAAAAGGTACGGCATTGCCGTACGCATGACGCGCCCGGATCATCCATCCGGCACGGACAGGATCGCCGAAGTCGCGGCGGCTGCCGGCTTGCCGGACGATGCCGTGATCGTCAACGTCCAGGGGGACGAACCGCTGATCGATCCCGCGCTGATCGATGCGTGCGCGGCGCGCGTCGATGCGCACGCGCCGATGGCGACAGCCGCGCATGCCATCCACGCGATTGATGATGTGTTCAATCCGAATGTCGTCAAGCTCGTGCTTGACGCGCGTGGTGACGCGCTGATGTTTTCGCGCGCGCCGATGCCGTGGCATCGCGATGCATTCGCGCAGGACAGGACAGTCATGCCGGGCGGCTACCAGCCGTTGCGCCATATTGGCCTGTATGCGTATCGGCAGGATTTCCTGCAGCGCTATCCGGCGCTGCCGCTATCGCCACTCGAAACCGTCGAGGCGCTCGAACAACTGCGCGTGCTTTGGAATGGTTACCGCATTGCGGTTCACGTCACTGACGCAGCGCCGCCAGCAGGCGTGGATACGCCGGCCGATCTCGAGCGGGTGCGCCGGCATTTTGCTGTTTGAGCAATTTCAACGCAGGGTGATATCGGGTAGCATCCGGCTATTCTGTGGTAAGTTTCGGGCAAACTAAATAGAAGACAATACCGCCGCGCTGCTGGGGACGGCAGGTTAAAGATATAAAAATCAGTTAAGGATTCAATCACGATGCGGCTCATTTTGCTGGGCGCTCCGGGTGCAGGAAAAGGCACCCAGGCTGCCTATATCAAGGAAAGATTCAATATTCCGCAAATTTCCACCGGCGATATGCTCCGTGCAGCAGTGAAGGAAGGTACGCCGCTCGGTATCGCCGCGAAAAAGGTCATGGATGCCGGAGGTTTGGTATCGGACGACATCATCATCGGCCTGGTGAAGGACCGACTGAAGCAAGCGGACTGCGCGAACGGCTATCTGTTCGACGGTTTTCCGCGCACGATTCCTCAGGCTGACGCGATGAAAGACGCTGGTGTCGCAATCGACTACGTGCTCGAAATCGACGTGCCGGACGAGGCCATCATCGAGCGCATGAGTGGACGTCGCGTGCATCCGGCCTCCGGTCGCACCTACCATGTGAAGTTCAACCCGCCGAAAGTCGCCGGCAAGGACGACCTAACTGGCGAAGAACTGATTCAGCGCGACGACGACCGCGAGGACACGGTGAAGAAGCGTCTTGCGGTTTACCACGATCAGACCAAGGTGCTGGTCGGCTACTACAATGACTGGGCCAAGTCCGGTCAGGCCGGCGCGCCAAAATACCGGAGGATCGCCGGTGTCGGCGCGGTGGAAGAAATCCGCGACCGCGCATTTGCAGCACTGGCCGAATGATTTGACCACCGAAAAAGCGGACCCGACGGTCCGCTTTTTTCATGGTGCTTACCTATTGCGAGACCAAGACATATTGCGAGACCTTGAGTAAGACCCGCAGCGGCTGTTTCTGAAAACGCCACCGGCGTGATGTCAGAGACAGCCACCAGAACAAAGAAGCGGGAAGCGAAGAGTTTGTTGTGAACGGTCCACCTGCCGGGACAAGGCAGGGCGGCCGTGTTTCAAAAACTGTCGTGAACTTCAGGAGGAGACATATGGCATCAACAGGCTTGTGGTTTGCCGTCGCTTGCGGCCTCATCGCCGTGATCTACGGACTCATTTCGCGCAGCTGGATCCTGAGCCAGGATCCCGGCAATCCCAGAATGCAGGAAATTGCGGCCGCGATTCAGGCGGGTGCTGCTGCCTATCTGGCTCGCCAGTACCGCACCATCGCCGTTGTCGGCGTGGTGCTGGCGATCCTGATCGGCATCTTCCTCGATATCCAGACGGCGACTGGTTTTGTGATCGGCGCGGTGCTGTCGGGGGCCTGTGGCTTCATCGGCATGAACGTCTCGGTACGCGCCAACGTACGCACCGCGCAGGCAGCCACACAGGGTATCGGCCCGGCGCTGGATGTCGCCTTTCGTGGTGGCGCCATCACCGGCATGCTGGTGGTCGGACTCGGGCTGCTGGGCGTATCGCTGTTCTACTGGTACATCGGCGGTCTGGAGACGCCGGACTCGGCGACACTGAAGCCGCTGCTCGGTCTCGCCTTCGGCTCGTCGCTGATCTCGATCTTTGCCCGTCTGGGTGGTGGCATTTTCACCAAGGGCGCGGACGTCGGAGCGGATCTGGTCGGTAAGGTCGAAGCCGGCATTCCGGAAGATGACCCGCGCAATCCGGCGGTGATCGCGGACAACGTCGGCGACAACGTCGGCGACTGCGCGGGTATGGCGGCCGATCTGTTCGAAACCTATGCGGTGACGCTGATCGCGACCATGGCGCTGGGCGCGCTGATGGTGGTGTCGGCACCGGGCGCGGCAGTGATGTATCCGCTGATTCTCGGCGGCGTGTCGATCATCGCGTCCATCATTGGCGTGATGTTCGTGAAGGCACGGCCCGGCATGAAGAACGTCATGCCGGCGCTGTACCGCGGCCTGATCGTATCTGGCCTGCTGTCCTTGATTGCCTTCTACTTCGTCACGACCTCGATGTTCCCCGAACCAGTGACGATGTCAGATAACCGGACTGCGTCGGCGATGGCACTGTTCGGCTCCTGCGTGGTCGGCCTCGTGCTGACGGCCGCGATGGTCTGGATCACCGAGTACTACACCGGCACCGACTTCCATCCGGTCAAACATATTGCGCAGGCGTCGACCACCGGGCATGCCACCAATATCATCGCCGGCATCGGGATCTCGATGAAATCGACGGCATGGCCAGTGCTGTTCGTGTGCGCAGGCATTCTGGTGTCGTATGCGCTGGCCGGTTTGTACGGCATTGCGGTTGCCGCCACGGCGATGTTGTCGATGGCTGGCATTGTCGTCGCGCTCGATGCCTATGGACCGATCACGGACAACGCGGGCGGTATCGCCGAAATGGCCGAATTGCCTGACAGCGTGCGCGATATCACGGATCCGCTCGATGCCGTCGGCAATACGACCAAGGCGGTGACGAAAGGATATGCGATCGGCTCGGCCGGCCTGGCTGCGCTGGTGCTGTTTGCCGACTACACGCATGCGCTCGGTGCGCGCGGTATCTCGGTCAACTTTGATCTGTCGGATCCGATGGTCATCGTCGGCCTGTTCATCGGCGGCTTGATTCCCTACCTGTTCGGCGCGATGGCCATGGAGGCGGTTGGCCGTGCGGCGGGCTCGGTGGTCGAGGAGGTGCGTCGTCAGTTCCGCGAGATTCCCGGCATCATGCAGGGTACGGCCAAGCCTGAGTACGGCAAAGCGGTCGACATGCTGACGGCGGCGGCGATCAAGGAAATGATGATTCCGTCGTTACTGCCCGTGGTCGTGCCGATCGTGGTCGGGCTAGTGCTGGGACCGAAGGCGCTCGGCGGTCTGCTGATGGGCACCATCGTTACGGGCCTGTTCGTCGCGATCTCGATGTGCACTGGCGGCGGTGCCTGGGATAATGCGAAGAAATACATTGAGGACGGCCACCACGGCGGTAAGGGAAGCGACGCTCACAAGGCGGCTGTCACCGGCGACACGGTCGGTGACCCGTATAAGGACACCGCCGGTCCGGCGGTGAACCCGCTGATCAAGATCATCAATCTGGTGGCCTTGCTGATTGTGCCGCTGTTGGGCTCGACTGGCCTGATCGGCTAGATGGCTGCAAAGCCGGCGCGCAGCATCGTTTATGCAGCGCGCCGGTAGCCGTCAATACCGGCTTTACTCAATTCAAAGGCAGCTTCGGCTGCCTTTGTCATTGCTGCGGTTATCATAGCGGGCTGTCGGCGGGTCACAAGCCCAGCCCCCCATTTCAGCTTCTGTAACCTCAGCCAATCTGGAGAAACAATGGAAATCAACAACAACGTCTTCATCATCACCGGCGGCGCGTCGGGTCTCGGCGCTGCGACTGCACGCATGATCGTCGCCGGCGGCGGCAAGGTCGTCCTGGCCGACGTGCAAGTCGAGGCAGGCGAGAAGCTCGCAGTGGAGCTTGGCGGTAAGTTCGTCAAGTGCGATGTCACTTCGGAGGCAGATGGTCTGGCGGTGGTGGCAGCCGCGCAATCGATGGGCACCCTGGTAGGGCTGGTGAATTGCGCCGGTGTCGCCCCGGCTGTCAAGACTGTCGGCAAGGACGGCCCGCATCCGCTGGACGTGTTCCAGCGCGTCATCAATATCAACCTCGTCGGCACGTTCAACATGTCTCGCCTGGCTGCAGCAGCCATGTCGAACAATGAGGCAAACGCTGGCGGCGAGCGCGGCGTGATCATCAACACGGCTTCGGTAGCGGCGTACGATGGCCAGATCGGCCAGGCGGCCTATGGCGCATCCAAGGCCGGCGTGGTCGGCCTGACGCTGCCGATGGCACGCGATCTGTCGCGTAATGGCATTCGCGTGATGACGATTGCACCGGGCATCTTCGAAACCCCGATGCTGCTCGGGATGCCGCAGGAAGTGCAGGACGCACTCGGCAAGATGGTTCCGTTCCCCTCGCGTCTGGGCAAGCCGGCCGAATATGCGCATCTGGCCAAGTCCATCATCGAGAACGCGATGCTGAACGGCGAAACGATCCGCCTCGACGGCGCGATCCGCATGCAGCCGAAGTAAGCACCGCGTTGCAAGCGATGCGGCCGCACTTGGGTGCGGCCATTTTTTTGACGGTCGGATCAGTGGCGGTGGGCAGGCTTGTCCGGTGTGTCCCATGGCGCGCTGTGGCAGCGACACCATAGTAGTAGCGGGCGAATACATGCAGCAATTTTGCAGACTGGTAAGCTGCAATCCATGTCCTCGCTGCAGAAAACGGCATTGTTCCTGACTGGCGGCGGCGCGCGCGCTGCTTACCAGGTTGGCGTTTTGCAGGCCATTTTTTCATTGCTCAGCGAGTCGGGGTGGCCTTCCCGCAAGAACCCTTTCGATATCGTGTGCGGCACTTCAGCTGGCGCGATCAATGCCGCAGCCTATGCTTGCCGCGCCGACGACTTCGAAGACAGTGTCACGCAGCTGCTGCGTACCTGGCGGCAGCTCGAAGTTGAGCAGGTGTATCGCGCCGACTCGATTGGCGTGATCCGTTCCGGTGCTCGCTGGTTGTCGCTGCTGTCATTTGGCTGGCTGCTTCGCAAATGGCATGCCAGTCCGCCGATGTCCCTTCTGGATAATTACCCGCTGGTCGGTCTGCTGCATAAGATGCTTGACCTGCCGCGCCTCGACGAGGCACTGTTAGCCGGCCATTTGACGGCACTCGCCGTGTCGGCGTCGTCCTACACCACGGGCCGCCATGTGACTTTCTATCAATCCGGATCGGAGATTACGCCCTGGCGACGGGCTCAGCGTTTGTCCGTGCCGCAGCAGATTGGTGTTGACCATTTGCTGGCATCGTCGGCTATCCCTTTGATTTTTCCAGCTGTACCGCTGTATTGCAGTGACCGCTGTGAATATTTCGGTGATGGCTCGCTGCGGGAAGTGGCGCCGATCTCGCCGGCGATTCATCTCGGCGCCAGCAAGGTGCTGATCATTGGTGCCGGCGTGATCAGTGGACCTGATCGCAATTTTTCAGAGTATTCCGGCTATCCCAGCCTGGCGCAGGTAGCCGGACATGCGCTTTCCAGCATTTTTCTCGATAGCCTGTCCGTCGATCTTGAGCGCATGTCGCGCATCAACAGCACCTTGTCTTTGCTCACGTCGGAGCAGTTGGCGCAGACGTCGCTGCGTCCGGTCCGCATGTTGGCCATCACACCGTCGCAGCCGCTGGATAACCTGGCGAGCCGGCATGTCGGCAATTTGCCCGTGCCGATTCGAACATTGTTGTCGGCTATTGGCGCGACAGAACGGCGTGGCGCGGCGCTGGCTTCTTACTTATTGTTTGAATCAAGCTACACAAGATCGCTTATCGAACTTGGCCAAATCGACACCTTGAGCCGTCGGGATGAAGTACTGGCCTTTTTTGAGCTGGAATCCAAGAAAAACTCAGCCGTTACAAGCAAATGCGTGCAAAACGAGCAGCCGCTCGTGACACATTAGGTAGTTGTCGCTTGGGCAATCCCGTAATCCGCCCAGTTGGACAGCAATGGCCGGTGGATGCTGCAAGATTATTATTTTTATACTTTGTTGGTGCGATTGACGATCGACAGGGGTTTTACCGGAACCAAAGCGCAGGTATCATCTCGAATTGCTGTATTTCAAGCGACTCAGCCGTAAAGATTCATTCAGGCATCGTTTTGATGCTTCCACGCGCAAAATTGCAAAAAAACAATCCTTTTCGGATCGCGCGTGCATTAAGTTGTTTCAACAGGATCGTGAATATTTACATGCTCAGCGCGCCTCCACAGCGCGACGAAGAGATCCAGGAAACAGTGGCAGGCGGCGGGTTGCTGCGTACGGTTCCGGGGAATGTAGTGCAATCCA
>JACCDS010892024.1_pt1 | contig 91238 bp, 58 predicted proteins | sample 7446441 | NCBI WGS metagenome assembly JACCDS01 (sample SAMN15323445, study PRJNA562643) | freshwater metagenome | isolation source: river surface water | place: USA:Blue River Watershed | collected 2017-08-17
CATAACAAAAGCCTGATTTGGAAAAGCATTTACCAAATCTATTGCAGCTGGTAACTGGCGATGAAAAATTAGGATATCATAGGTAAAATTAAACTGTTTCAATTCTTTAATTCCATTTCTAAAGTCTTTTCTAAACATAAAATCATCCGGTTCTCCTTGCACCACATGCCGAAATCCTTTTAATTTATCGTATTTTGAAAAGTGATTTAATCTTTCTTCAATATTGTCATTCAATAAATCTACCCAGCCTACAACTCCTTTTATAAATTCATTTTTAGAAGCTAAATCTAAAAGAAAATTAGTTTCTACTTCTGTCTGACTTGCTTGAACAGCAACACAAGCTGAAAAATTATTTTCAATCAGCAATGGACTTAAATCTTTAGGCAAGAAGTCTTTTTGGATAGACCTCATAGTTTCATCAATCCAACTATCTCTAACCGAGTCAAATATCCAAAAATGTTGATGTGCATCGATTCTATTCATACTCTCAACTTCTTAATTTACATCATTAATCAGAGCGCGATCCAAATGAACATATCCTCCATCCACAAAAACAAACTGACCCGTAGTATGTGATGAACGATCTGAAATTATAAAAAGAGCCGTATCTGCAATCTCATCAGGACTAGTCATTCTAGATTCAAACGGAATACTCTTGTTAATCTTTTTTAATACTACGTCGCCATCCGGCAGTGTATTTAACCAATCATGATACGCTGGTGTCAAGCTTTCGGCTATTATAATCGCATTTGAACGAATTCCAAATTGAATTAAATCAACAGCCCATTCTCGTGTAAGTCCCAAAACTCCTCCTTTCGCAGCAGCATATCCCGAAGTCCCTCCTTGACCTGTTAAGGCAACTTTAGATCCAATGTTTAAAATATTACCTTTTGACGCTTTAAGATAAGGAAGCGCATATTTCACCAATAAGAAATAACTGACAACATTCAGTTTTAATGAATTCATAAATTCGTCATAACTAGATTCTAAACCCGCTCCATCATTGACACCTACATTATTAATTACAGCATCTATCTTTCCGTACTTTTCTGCAATTTTTTGTACTGCATTTTCCATTTGTACTGGATCGGTTACGTCAGTTTGAATAAATAAGGAATCTATTCCTTTTTTTTGAAGTGCCTCAGCATAGCCAAACCCTCTACTATTTCTATCCACCAAGACTGGAATAGCTCCTTCATCTGCTAATTGATTTACTATAGATTCTCCAATGCTTCCAGCCTTACCTGCTGAACCCGATACTACTACAATTTTACCCTTTAATCTTAAATCCATATTGTACTTTATTAGTTAATCCAATTCAATCATTGCTTTGATGACGTTGTTTTTTGGATCAATCCATTTTTCAAATTCAGCAATCATTTCTGTAAAATTAGCCCTGTGTGTAATGTACTTTTTAGGGTCAATTTTACCTTCTTTCAAACATTGCATCACGTATTCAAAATCTTGAATTGTTGCATTTCTACTACTCATTAGAGTAGATTCTCTCTTATGAAATTCAGGATGACTAAAAGCTAATTCTCCTTTTTGAAGACCAACTAATACGAATCGTCCTCCATGAGAGATATAATTGAACGCATCATTCATTACACTCCGATTCCCTGTAGCATCTATAACTACAGTAGGCATATCGCCATTAGTAATTTCTTTCAGCTTAGTAGTCACATCCTCATTCAATGGATTAATTGTTTCATCTGCTTGAAGTTCTTTTTTGCAAAAACCCAATCGATAATCATTAATATCCATCACGATCACTTTTGCTCCTGCAATCTTAGCAAATTGAATAAGACCAATTCCTATTGGCCCTGCACCCATTATCAAAACGGTATCATTTGATTTTACATCAGCCCTTCTAACACCATGTGCCGCAATGGCTAATGGCTCCACCAAAGCCAACTCATCATAATCCAATCCTTGACCATGAAGCAAATATTGTTCAGGAATAGTCACATATTCTGCCATTCCGCCATCAATATGAACTCCAAAAACTTTGATATTGGCACAACAATTGGTTAAACCGTTTCTACAAGCCACACATTCGCCACAATGAAAATAAGGTATAAAAGTTACTTTATCTCCAATTTTAAATCCTTCAACATCTCCTTCTATGTATTCTGCTGCTAATTCGTGACCCAAGATTCTTGGATATTCAAAATAGGGTTGTGTACCTCCATAAGCGTGTATATCAGTACCACACACCCCTATTTTTTTTATCTTCAATAGTACTTCACCTTCTTTTCGAACAGGCATGGGCTTCTCTTTCAATAGAAACTCATGAGGTTGCTCACAAACAATATATTTCATCTTCATTTAATTTTTTAATCCTCTCGTAAAAACAACTTAAACGTATTTATTTAGTATACGCTTTTGCAACTTGCTTGCTTGACCCTAATCCTTCCATTCCTAATTCAATAACATCTCCTGCTTTAATATAAATAGGCTCTGGCTTAATTCCTAAACCTACTCCTGGAGGTGTTCCTGTACTAATCACATCCCCTGGAAGTAAGGTCATGAACTGACTTAAATAATGTACTAAAAAAGGAATTTTAAATACTAAATTTGAAGTATTACTATTTTGAAATGTCTTTCCATTTACAGTTAACCACATCGATAAATTATCGACATCTTTAATTTCATCTTTAGTAGCCAAGAACGGTCCAAGAGGTGCAAAAGTATCAGAACCCTTTCCTTTTGCCCATTGTCCTCCACGCTCTAATTGAAAGGCTCTTTCGCTATAATCGTTATGCAAACAATATCCAGCTACATACTCCAGAGCAGCGGCTTCTTCTACATAACTAGCTTTTTTGCCCATAACAAAAGCCAACTCAATTTCCCAATCTGTTTTTTCACTGTTTTTAGGAATAATCAAATCATCATTAGGTCCACATAATGCAGTAGTTGATTTGAAAAATATAATTGGTTCCTCTGGTATTGGGGCATTAGTTTCTCTACAATGATCTACATAATTCAAACCAATGCAAATTATTTTTGATGGCCTAGCTACTGGAGAACCTAAGCGTTCTTGTGCATCTACTTCAGGTAAATTCGGGTTGGCTTCTAATGCCTTTTGTAATTTTTCTAAACCATTTTCTTCAAAAAAAGCCTCATTGTAATCTGAAACAATTGACGAAACATCAATTCTTTTTTCTCCTACTAAAACTCCTGGTTTCTCTTTTCCAGCAGCTCCAAAACGTATTAATTTCATTTGTACTTTATATTTAATAATTTATTATTTAACTGTTCAATGTGATAAAACCTCCATCTATGGGGTAGTCTGTCCCTGTAATAAATCCAGCCTCGTCACTGCATAAGTACAATGCTAGCATCGCAATTTCTTCAGGTTTACCCATTCTACCTATGGGTTGTGACTGTGATAATTTCTGAAACATTTCGGCTTCATTTCCTGGGTAATTTTTAGCGATAAAACCATCTACAAAAGGGGTATGTACCCTTGCTGGCGAAATCGAGTTACAACGAATATTTTCTTTGATGTAATCTTTAGCTACTGATAAAGTCATTGCCATTACAGCTCCTTTAGCCATCGAATACGCAAAACGATCAGAAAGTCCTACCCAAGCAGCAATAGAGGCCATATTGACAATGACTCCTCCATTTGATTTTCGGAATTGAGGGATGGCTGCAAATAAGCAATTATACACCCCTTTAACATTCACATCAACCACTTTATCAAAGTCACTTTCAGAAGTTGTATCTACTCTACCCACATGCGCAATACCCGCATTATTTACCAGAATATGAACAGATCCTATTTTTTCAAATGTGGCTACAACTTCTTTTTGATTAGCCACATTGCAGGAATGCGAATACGCTATTCCTCCTGAATTATGGATTTCGTTTAAAGTTTCTTGAGCACTTTCTATAGTCAAATCAATGATGTGTACTTCAGCTCCTTGTTTTGCAAATAAGACGGCGATTGCCTGACCTATTCCGCTTCCTCCTCCAGTTATTACTGCTTTTTTATTTTGTAATGAAAACATAATTATCTTAATCTAGTTTATTTATTTAATTCTAAAGCCGCCAAAATAAATGGACCTGTTGCTTTAGGATCATTATCTTTTTTTCTTTCATTGATATAATACTCATACGAACCATCTCTGTAGGGAGTCCCTCCAAGTCCTGCAACAGCACAAGCATTAGTAATAATAATTTCTCCATTTGGAGCTACTTTTACTAATGTAGAAGTCAAACCATCAAATGCTTTAGAAGCAATAGTTTTAAACTTTTTAGGAAGATATCCTTTATTAACCCCTTTAGCCATGGCATAGGCAAACATAGAAGTTCCTGATGATTCTAAATAATTTCCTGGAAATCCTCCTTTATCAGTTACTTGGTACCAAATCCCTGACTCATCTTGAAATTTCACTAAACTAGTCGCAATATTATTTAGATAAGAAACCAATTCTTTTTGTTTAGGGTGATTTTTGGGAAAATAATCTAAGACATCAACTAATGCCATCATGTACCAACCTATTGATCTCGACCAAAAATTAGGGGAATTTCCTGTTTCTTTATTTGCCCAAGGCATTTGTTTGCTCTCGTCCCATGCATGATATAACAAGCCTGTTTTTTTGTCTGTAGCATGCAATTGAATTAATTCAAATTGTTTGGCAATGTCATCCAATTTTGAACCATTTTCAAATTGCATAGTGTATTGTGCGTAGAATGGTTCCCCCATATAAAGTCCATCTAACCACATTTGATTTGGATAAATATTTTTGTGCCAAAATCCTCCGCTTGCAGTTCTTGGTTGGCTATCCAATTGTTTTCTTAGGGTTTGCATTGCTACTAAATAGCGATTGTCTTTGGTTTTTTCATACAAATGAAATAAAATACGTCCTGCCACAATCATGTCAATATTATAGGCATCTTCTTTATAAGTTGCAATTGCACCCTCTTTATCAATCAAATCATCCGCATATTTTTGAATATAATTAAAATACTTAGTCTCTTTCTTTTGTTTATTTAATTCTTCCAATGAAGTCAAAACCAAACCATGAACATAATCCCAATGTGGTTTTTTTGCATCATCAATCATATAGGACTCTGGATGACGAGCCATTATAGTTAAAGCCATTCGCTCTGACCATTTAAGTTTATTAGAAATAATAATCTTATCACTGTTATTCGTTTGAGAAATTAAATTACTACTCGTAAAAAATAAAACAAGTAGAATACTCACTCTAAAAAAAGTATTTATTGTTTTTAAAAAATTCATCTTTGTCATTGTATAATTCTTATTTAGTGTTCTTCTTTGAATGTTATTTACTCAGCTTTTATTGTTATTGTAGCAATTTTGATTCCTTCTTCTGATGAGGCTGTTAATGTAATTGCTTCTTTAGTCTTATTAGATTGTACGATAACAATACATTTGCCATTATACAACTTACACGAACTAGCCTTAAACGATTCTAGATTAGCCTGATAACCATTATCTACCCCAACTATTTTTCCTCCTCCTGTAATTTCAAAATTGATTGAATGATTTGCATTGGGCACCAGATTTCTATCACTATCTTTCATAGAAACAGTAATATAAGCCAAATCATATCCATCTTTCTTTATTACTCTTTTATCTGAAATCAATTCTAATGTGGCAGCATTACCTGCAGTATGAATTTCTTTTTCTAAAACTACTTTACCATTTTTTCTAGAAACGGCTTTTAAAACCCCTGGTTCATATTGTAATCGCCAAAAAACATGTAAATCATCGTTTTGTTTCGATTTTTTCCCCATTGATTTCCCATTTAAAAACAACTCTACTTCATCAGCTTGATTGTAATATGCCCAAACGTCTACCTCCTGTCCTTGTTGCCAATTCCAATGCGGAAAAATATGTAAGACAGGTTGTGTGGTCCATTCGCTTTGGTACATATAATAGATATCCTTTGGTAAACCCGCTAAATCAATAATTCCAAAATAGGAACTGCGAGCAGGAAAGGTATAAGGATCTGGCTCTCCTAAATAATCAAACCCCGTCCAAACGAATAACCCTGACATAAAATCTTGTTTTTTGATGGTTTTCCAAGTGGCTTCGTGGGTGGCTCCCCAATAAGCAATAGTCTGGTCGTATGCAGAGGCGGTTAAATCTTTGTTACCTTCAAAAGGCAAATTATAAGCTGTTGGCCAAACTTTCATTACATCCGAAGGTTGATCGTATTGTCCTCTTGTAGCTATAGCCGAAACACTTTCAGAAGCTATTATTTTCTGTCCTTTAAATCGGTTAGGAAAATCTTTATAATCTGCGTGCTTATAGTTGAATCCTAACAAATCCAAAGCCTTTGATTGATAAATGAAATTTTTAGAAGGCATATTTTCAGTTAAGGCACTAGTTACAGGTCGTGTAGTATCTAATGATTTTACAATTTGAGCTAACTCCTTAGTAATTGCTATTCCTGTGCTATCAAATTGCTCTCTAATTTCGTTACCAATACTCCACATCATAACGGAAGGATGATTACGATCCCTTTTAATAAAATCTTCTAAATCTTTTTTATGCCATTCATCCCAATCTTTATGATAATCATTGGCTACTTTTTTCTTTTTCCAGACATCAAAAGCTTCATCTTGAACAATAAATCCCATTTCGTCACACAATTGCAACAACTCTAAAGACGGTGGGTTATGTGCCATTCTAATGGCATTTGCTCCCATATTTTTTAGCAACCTAAGCTTTCTCTTTACTGCATATTTATTTTCTAACGCTCCCAAAGCACCATTATCATGATGCAAACAAACACCTAAAATTTTAGTTGGCACTCCATTCAATGAAAATCCTTTCTCTGCATCAAAATTAAAATAACGTATTCCAAGTGGTGTTTCATAATGGTCTACTAATTTTGATTTGTCATATACGTTTGTAATCACCTTGTACAAATACGGAGAAGTCACTCCCCAAAGATGCGGTTGCTTAACCTCTAAAGTATGTACTTTTTTTAGAGAAGCATTAGCTACTATTTTTTCAATAGAAATAACCTGAGCAACTTGTTTATTGGTCGCATCCACAATCGCAGTAACTAATGTAACTGTTCTAGGCACTTTTAAAGTATTTATCAGCGTAGTTTCGAAATGTACCGAAGCTTTTTCTTTAGTCACTTTTGGAGTAGTAACATAAGTTCCCCAATGTGCCACATGTAATTTATTTTCAACTACCAACCTCACATTCCTATAAATACCAGAACCTGTATACCATCTAGAATTAGGCTGGGCATCATTATCAACTTTAACCGCGATTACATTGTTTTTTTCCTTTCCGAAATACAAATATTGACTCAAATCATACATAAAAGAAATGTAGCCATTTGGTCGTTTTCCTACTAAATGTCCGTTAATCCAAACTTCACTATTTTTAAAAACCCCGTCAAATTCAATTACGATTGATTTAGCTTTCCATTGTAAGGGCAGGGAAAATATTTTACGGTACCAGCCTTTACCAGCAGGCAAAGCGGCCTGAGCAGCCTTTGTTGGGTGTTTACTACTAAATTCTCCCTCAATACTCCAATCGTGTGGCAATTGTAATTTTCTCCAATCTGAGCTATCAAAATTAGACTCAATAGCAGTGGGATAATCTCCTAATTTAAATTGCCAGTCTGAATTAAAATCATTTGTGATTCTTGCTGTCGTATTTTGTGCAATTCCCATTATCGAAAACAACAGTATTATTACGTATCCTATTTTATGTACAACTTTCATTTTTTTTATCGAATTATTTTTATTGAAATTCCAAAGAATCCAATCGCAATCCTTTCATTTCATTTGATTCCAAACTAATTGTATATGTTCCTGCATTAATATACCCTCCTGAAGTTGTATTCAATATTTTCCACTTATCTGCAGCAACCGAAAACTCAATACTATCATTTTTCAAAATAATACCATTGGCATCTTCAATTTTAAAATTGGCTTTTATTGGTTTATCCGTTACATTCATAAACTTAAAACGCATCAAATAAATTGCCGCTACTCCTGGTTTTACTTCAAATTGAATACTACTTGAACTATTTTGTGTGAACTCAACATAGTCACTTTTCTTAAAATTCCCTTTTACAATACCATCTCCTTTTACATTAGAACTTTCAGCTTCGAACACAATAATAGGACGAGAATCATTAACTTCTCCCATTTCATAAATTGGCACCACAACTATTGAATTGATAGGACTATTTTTAGGATTTTCTCCAAAAAATACTTGTTCTCCTTTTTTTACATTTTTAGCATATATACTAAATTCTACTCCCGAACTATTCTTAACTGTATCGATTAATTTTTTGTAATTGGATAACCAATCTATATTAGAGTTTATCTTGTTATCTAATAATATATATACATTCGAATCTTCTTTAGAGACAAATGAACCAGCTACATTTTTAATTTGTTTTTCTGAAAATTGTAAATAATCTGCACCAAACAATTCTGAAGGTAACTGAGTGAATGTAACTTCTGAATCTGAATATTGTTTTGAATACAAATCCAACCAAGATCCTATTTTAAATCCATCTTTAAGATTAGGTGCAACAGTTAATTTTTGAATATTCCTTGAGGTATTTTGAACCGCTATTACTTTTTTATCTCTACTAGCTATTGCTATTGCCGAAATTATAGCCTGTCCAACATTTACTTTTGGAAAATTAATCCTGATTTTGCCATCTTTGACTTTCACCAAAAAAGTTTTCTTTAATGCAGTATCATGTCCTGCCTCGCTCCAAATATCAAAGTCTTTGAGTACTGTTTTATCATTAATCGCTACATCAAATAAGCGCCAACCTTTACAATCTATTCCTCCACCAGTTCCATACCAAGGTTCTGCAAAATACAATTCCACCAAATACTCTCCATTAGTAACTGGAAAATCATACTTTAATTGATTTAATCCATACCTAACACTTTGGAATAAAGCATCGTTCTTAGTGTTTTTTATAGGATCAAAACTGGTACGCTGACTTGCATAAAAATCTGAAAGCTTATTAAATCCATCCGTCCATGACAAAGATCCCCAAGTATTCTCTGAACTTTTATGCACATCAGCCAACCATTTATTTCCTAAATGGTCTTTCAATTCTGAACCACCACAATTCACTCTATAAATATAATTATACCCTTTTTTCGGTTGAACCACTTCACCAAAATCGTTATCCAACAAATCATAATTAGGCGCCTTAGGGAGTGATTTGAGCACTATGTAATCTTTGGCTACAGCCTTACCATTAACATAGCCAACGGCATACAGAAGATTGTATTGAATATCCACATTATTCCACTGAAAATGATTTCCTAAACCAGGATTTTTAATTTTTCCCAAAGAACTCTTATTCCAATCGTTGAATAATTCGACTTCATCACAATTAGAGTATACCTCAATTCCATTTTTAATACCAGGCGATTCCCAACGATTTGGCCAAGAATGAGAAACAATGTAAACCATTGGACTTTTCTGATTAGAAACATAATTAGCTCGATACATATAATAAGCATCCAGCGGCTCTCCCCATACGGTAAAAAGTCCTTTATAGTTTATAGGCCCAACTTTATCTATATCGCGAAATCCTTCACCATCTTGGATACGTCCCGGATTTTCATGGGAAGTAAACAACCAATTGAATTGCCCAGCCACTTTATCTTTTACCGACTCGGCTTCGCGCACTTTTATTTCCATTAATTGTGAAAAACGGTTTTCACTCCAAATTCCTTTTGGATCAAATTCTCCTTCAGAGTGTAAATCGGCCGAACGCCAAGCGCCATATTCTCCATTTAACAACTGACGGCTCAACTCAACGTCATAATTATATGGATCTCCTCCGTAAGTTCCTGACCAATTTTGAACCACATTCCAATCCGTTCCTTCTCCTCCGTTACAAGTGGTTACTAATCGTTGATTGGCCGAAGAAGGATCCATTTCTCTAATAATTTGGGTACATTCTGCTGCAAAATCTTTCGGAATAGTACTTTCATTTTGCAACCCCCATAATACAACAGAGGGACTATTTCTACGTTCTTTAATCCACTCTTTCAAAAGTGTTTTAAAATTTTCTTTAAACTCTGGAGTATCGTACCAAATATGAGCCGAAAACTGACTCCAAAACAGAATTCCTTCCTTATCCAACTCGTTTTGATATCTTAAATTATGAGGTTGGTGTGCTTCTCTAAACGCATTAAATCCTGCACCTTTTATTTGCGCAATTCTTGATTTAATTTGTTGGTTTGAAAACGAATGACTATTCCCAATTAAATGTTCGTATTCGCAGGTCCCATTAATAAAAAAAGGTTCGTCATTGACATAAAATTGAGTATCATTTCCTTCTCTATTTATAGGCCAACTTATCCAACGTATTCCATACGGGGTAGTAACTTGATCTATTTTTTTTCCTTCTTCATAAACCGTAGTTACCACTTGATATAAATACGGATTTTTAGGAGACCATAACTTTGGTTTGATTATATCAGGTAAAGTTTGTGCAACCTCTTTTGTTTCTCCAAAATTACACTGTGCCAATAGCGTACTAGACGAAACTTCTTTTCCAATTGCATCTAAAACACTCGTAACAACAGTTACTTTTTTGTTAACCTTACTATAATTTTTTACTGTGGTGGCAATTTGAAGAATAGCCCTTTCTTTAGAAGTGTTTTTATCATTCCAAATATGAACCCCAAAAGGTTCTACTCGCAGATTGTTTGTGATGATTAAAGAAACAGGTCTAAAAATTCCCATCGGTTGTGATCCCTCAGAAAAACCCCACTCGCCAGAACAACCACCGCAAACCCATGGTAAATCAGCGATAAAAGAAGGATGCTCTGCTTTTACCGTCAAATTATTATTTTTTCCAAAAACAACAGCCTCTGTGATATCAATTGTAAATGTGGTGCGTCCGCCTTTATGCTCACCCACTTTTTGACCATTTAGCCAAACTGTTGCGTAAGACCCCACTCCTTCAAAGAAGATAAAAAAACGTTTTCCTTTGTCAACTAAATCAATTTTCAACTTCTTATGGTACCAAGCCGTTCCATGTAAATTACCATGTTTAGCCCTGCGATAACCATAATACTGATCCCAATTGTGAGGGACATCGACTTTTTTCCAAGAAGTATTGATTATTAAATTATTTACAAAATCATTTTCTACTGGGATTGGTGTATCTTTCAAAATAGTTTCCCATCCTGAATTTAATGAAATCTCTTTACGAAATTCCATGACAGTACCATTACTTTGCCCTAAAGCAAAATAACTCACCATTATAAAATAGAATATGTAATTTATTTTTTTCACGCTAATAAAATAACCAGTCTATAGCTCCTTTATCTTCTTCTCCAATGTAACCAACGTCTCTTGGACTTATCGCTTGATTCGCATCTATAAATCCTAAAAGTAGTACTTTACCTTTTCCTAACTTAAGCTCATGTTCTCCTACTGGAAAAGTATAGGTATGAATATTCACCCTTGGTAATTCTTTCAAATTAATCGCATTTGCCAAAATTACCTCAGCCTGACCATTAGAATTACCCGAAGCATCCGTTTCTAAGTTGGGTGGTAATAAAAATCTTTTTTGATCTGTATTGAAATACCCTACAACTAACTTTACTGGTTTATCAGTTTTAAATTTTAGTGGAGTTCCTTTTTCATTTTGTACCGTTTCGTCAAATGCGATTCCTTTTAAATTGACTAATTCAGGGGCTAATTTCACAATCTCTGAAGCAGGAGTCCCGTATGGTTTTGTAGTAGTTTGAACAGCATACGTCCCTAAATTATCAGATAACAATTGTACTTGAACTGGTTTCCATGCTTTTCCTTCTTTTGTAGCAACTTTTCCATCTTTTGAAGATTTCAACAACTCAAGATTTCTCTTGAAATTAGCCAATTCACGCTCATAATGTGGCAATAACTCTTTCCATGTTTTATTAAAACCATCGTCTCCTCCAATTGGGATTCTTCGCTGTGCCGTTTGCATACTATTGGCATACCAATAAGTGTCTTGTGTTAAATTAACTAACTCTTGATAATAAGCGATGCTTTTTTCTAAATGGGGAAGAGCTTCCTCTAAATCGTTCACATCATTTGAATAACTAAATCGTAATACCAAAATAGCCGCCTTTACTTTCTCTGAAAAAAAGTTGGCAAATGCATCGTAACAGTGGATATCGTTTTTAAGACGTAGAAATTCTTCTTTATCTTTTGTTACTTTAAGGGTTACCTTATCAATTGCTTCAGTGGCTAGCTTGCCATGCTGCGTAATTTCAGTAATGATTTGGAGAGGGGTTTCGCCAAGGTGTTCTTGATGGTTCCACTCTTTTTTTGCATACTCTAGAAGCAACTCTCCTAAAGGCCCACAAGATTCATGAAATCCCGGATATACACGCCATTTAGAAGGATTTACTAATTGGCTTTCAAACATTCCTAACAATAGAGTTTGTCGGTTTCCTTCTGTAATTCCAAATCTTCGTAATGTCTTCGGAGCAATTTCTCCGGTTTCTTCATATGCTTTAAGAATGGTACTTCCTTCTAATGGGGTTACGCCAAACTTATCCGCTAATTGTTGGCCCCAAAAATCAATCTCTGCTGGTCGTTCCCGTTTGCTTGACCAAGCATATCGTGACCATGCTTTGTACCAAATCCAATCCCGTTCTATTTCTAGTAATCGTTTCTCTGTTTTATCAGCGGTATAAGGCCAATCCCAATACGAAGATTGTGGATATAAATGTAAGGCATTTGCTCCATGAACATTATGCATTGCCTGAACACTCTTTTGTATAAAATCTGGAGAGCCATATCTAAAAGGTTCTAAATTAGCCAAAATATGAACATTGGAAATGTGAATAGATCCTAACGAACTTAATTTTTTGTGTATTTCTGACCAAGGGCCTCTAGGCTCATAAGTGGTTAACGACTCCCCATTGTATTTATGCATGGTGTACAAATTTTTATACAACGGAAGTGACTTGCTCATCACCAATGGCGCATCTGTATCATGAGCTCTCAAAATAATTGGTGGCTCATCTGTTCTCCCAATAGTTTGTAAACCGTCTTTAACTCCCGGAATAATTGTTTTGGTAAACCATTCCACATCATCATCTACAGTATTGATTGCCTCTCCTAGAGTAACTAATAAACCTGCATTAGGATATTTTGCAATAAATGCTGCAATTGATTTTTTAGTATAATCTGCTATTTCTGGAGTGATGGAACGTTGCCGATCTTGCGTTTTGATATTGTAATGCTCTGCAAAAGGCTTTGAAACAATAATATTATAAAACATTTGGATTACCCAAATTCCTCTTTTATTAGCTTCTTCAGTGATGAACGTATAAATTTCTTCATTCTTTTTAAAATCTTCCTCGCTAACTTCCATCGCAAATGGGTACTCTTTTAATTTCACCAAAGAAGCAAATGGGTGTCCATTCCATAAATAAAGAGAATTCAACCTATTGGACACCATCATATCAAGGTATTCTGTCCAAAGTTTTTTATCATAAAACCAAGGGAAATTTTCTGGAGTATAGGGATATTCGTAAACATCCCGACCTGGTAAATACGTTGTCTTTTGAAGACCAATACAACTTCCTCTCAACACCATTTCTGGATTATCCTGAAAATTAATTCCCCATGGAATTGTACCCGATGTTTTAATCCGATCAACCAATTCCATTGCGCCATACAATGCTCCTGAAGCATCTGTCCCTTCAATTAAGATGGTTTTTTTATGAGTACTTATCTGAAAACCTTCTTTTTGATTTAATTTTGTATCATTAATAACAAATCGTTGGGTGTTTTGTTTCCAAACAGGAGTGCCTTTCTCCCCAATAATTATAATTCCCTCATTTGTATTTTTAGCAATATCTTCAACACAAGATACCTTATACCCTTTTTCTACTAAAGTCTCTTGAATTTTTTTTGCACCAAACTGAATTCTAGGCGACTTTGAATCGCACACAATTGCAATGTTTTGTGCTGCCAAAAAATTAGCATAAAGACTTAAAATAAATAGCCCAATGTATCTCATTCTACTTTATTTATTCTGAAAAATTTGTTTTAGATACGCCACATTAGCTCCATAATTAGCCTTTACGTCTCTCACTATAGTAACATCTCTAGAGCGTTCAATAATTAGCCATCCTTTCCAATTCATTTCATCTAGCGTAGCCTTAACTTTAGGCATATCAATAGCTGTATCCTTTTCTAACCATACTTTATCTGTATTAGAGGCATGAATTTGAGCTAAGTATTTTTTTCCTAATATTTTTATCTCTTGACAAATGTCTCTTCCATTTTCAATCGCATTGGCAAAATTGAACGAACTCTTAATGTACTTTGACCCTATTTCATCTAAAAGTTGTTTTTCTTGAGTAGCATCTAAGGAAGTCTCGATTGCAATCACCCCTCCTATTTTTCCCACTTGTTTTCCTGCCCATTGTAGTCTTTTAATAATAGCAGGGCGCAATTCTGGATTTTTAACTAAATCGCATTGAGTTCCCAATGGTAAGAATGCTATTTTTACATTCATTTTGTCCATAGTGTCAACACAATCCTGTATCATTTTAGTAACTGTTTCTCGTACCGCAAATGATTGAGCATAAAACCCTGACATTGCTATTGAACTAATTCCAACTCCTAATTCTTTTGATTTGTCTAAAAACTTTTGTCTTTCAATAGGATCACCTAATTTACTATCAAATGTTTCTCTTGCCCCCAAGCCTCCCATATCTAATTCGATTCCGTCAGCATTGAGCTCTTTGGCTAAGGAAAAAGCACCTAATTTTTGTCTTTTTAAAATCATCCAATCACAGACTGCAATTTTATATTTTACTTTTGGTTTCGCCCCAGCAGCTTTTGCAACACCTAGATCAATTCCAGTAAAAAACAACATTACAACCATCAATTGTATTGCAACACACTTTCTTTTTATTGAATTCATTACTATCATTATTATTCCTCTTGATTAATTGTCGGACTAGATTCTTTATTTTTATTGCCTGGCCAAATACCTTTTTTTATAGGTAATGCTACTAATTTTGACGGATCAATTTTAACATATTTGATACGCTCTCTACGCCAAGTGTACACCACATGTACCATTCCATCAGCACTTTGAATTATGGAAGGATAAGAATATTGACTAATTTTTGAATCCTCTAAAATTAAAGCGGCATTCCAATGAACTCCATCTTTAGAAACTGATAAGTTTAGAGGAGTTCTTGGTCCTTTAGCTAAATCTCCAGGAGGTAAAACGTGGTTATACACTAACAAATGGGTCCCGTTTTGTAAGGTTACTGCATCCGTACCCGAATTATTATTAGGCAACTCTAACAATTTTAAATCAGACCACGTTTTTCCATTGTCATTTGACCAAGTGGAAGCTAAAGCTCTATTTCGAGTTCGCGCAATTGCTTGTATTTTTCCTCCCGCATGAAAAAGAATACTCGGTTGAATGGCATTAATTTTATCTTTCCCTCTGGATAATGTATCGCTCATTTCCCATGTTTTACCAAAATCAGGGGTAGATTCCATTCGCAATCGCCATCCATCTCCTTCGATACTTGACGGACATAATAAAGTCCCATTACTTAATAAAACTGGTTTATTTTTAATTGGTCCTAGAAAATCCTTAGGCATTGAATTGGGTTTAGACCATGTTTTTCCATTGTCTGAGGAGGTTACATACATACCCCACCATTCTGAAGGTTTTGGACCAATTTTATAAAACAACATTAAATCACCTCCAGGTATTTGATACAAAACAGGATTCCATGTTGGATAACGTAATTTATCATTAATCACTCCATCAGCCACTTGTACAGCTTCTGTCCATTTTGAACTATTTTTTTCTTTTCTACTCACCCAAATAGTCACATCAGGATTTCTTTCAGCAGTTCCACCAAACCAAGAAGCAATCAAATCCCCATTTGAAGCTTCCACAATTGTAGCGGCATGACAAGAAGGATACGGTGCTTTTTCATAAATAAACTCATCTACTACTATTCCTTCTTTCCATGTTTTTTTCTGCAAAGTAGATTTACAACTATATAATGACAGTCCACAAACTAATATCAATACAATTTTAACTATTTTCATTCCAATTTATTTTTTAATTCACTAAAAACCAATCGTTTGATTTTACATCTCATTATTCTTGAAAGTTAGGATTTACTTGGCTTGAATGTATCCTGTACTATCCTGAGCAAAGATTAAAATCTAACATCTAAACTATAAGTCCCTGATTGCAAGTTCAAGACCAATTTATTTTTTTCAATTGCAAAAGGGGTTCCTTTTTCTAAAAGTTGGTTATTTAACTTAATATTTGAAAAAACAGTTGTAGGTAAATGAACTTGAGCCGAAGTATTAGCAGGAATAGTTATATCCCAATGCAATCCTTTTGTATTCTTCTTCCAATTACTTTTAATAACTCCATACGTTGAATCATACGATGCATTAACATAGCTTAATCCTCCGACAAAATCAGGATTCATTATAATTTCTTTAAATCCAACGGCCTTACTACTACTTTTAATTCCTGCTATGTTCTCATAATACCAAATCAACAAATCTCCTAAAAGCATCACATGATTTTGAGAGTTCATTTTAGGATCAGCTGTATTACCATTCCATAATTCCCAGATGGTCGTGGCACCATTTTTAATCATGTATCCCCAACTTGGATAGGTAGTATTAGAAGCCAATTGATACGCTAAATCAGACCTTCCCTTTGAAGATAATGTTCGCATTAAAAACTGGGTTCCAACAACTCCCGTACTAATATGTCCTTTGTTAGTAACTTCAATTTCGTGTACAATATTTTGAAAAACTTTATCTTCAAGCTGACTTGATACCATATCAAATGCCAATGGAAGTAAATTAGCTGTTACAGTATTATTGGCGTATTGATTAGTTTTCGAATTAAAGAATTTAGTATTGAATGCGGATTTAATTCTTTGCGCTAGATTCTCATAATACAAAACTTCTGATTCTGGCTGATTTGTAATACCTGCAAACTTTTTCATAATTTGCAATAAATGATAATAATACGCACTTGCTATTAGTTCTCCATTAGTAGTGCGAGCAGAATCTTTTGAATGAATCAACTCTAGAGATTCTGGTGGTACACACCAATCGCCATACGTATCTTTAGTAATTAAATCATTAACTAAATAATTTGATTCCATATAGCTTATCCATTTTTTCATTGAAGAATAATGCTCTTCAATTACTTTTTTATCTGCATATTGTTGGTATAGCATATCTGCAACCGTAATGTAAGTTCCAGGCCAGGTTACATTATCGCCATAATATCTAAAATAAGCTGGTGCAACATCTGGAATTCCTCCATCAGGAGTTTGGGCATTTTTTATATCTCCCAGCCATTTCGCATATAAGGTTTGGTTATCAAATAAAAAACTTTCTCCGTATGCTCCTGTAGTCCTATCACCCAACCAAGGTTGGCGCTCATTACGCTGCGGACAATCAATAGGCATCCCTTTATAATTACCGCTAATTCCCCAAAATGCATTTTTGAAAATCTGATTTAAAGTAGCATCTGAACTTTCAAAATTACCAACTGTCTTTATAGCATCATACACCATTTTTCCTTTGAAATTGCTTAGTTCGGGTTTTGATGTATATCCTGAAATTTCAACAAATCTAAATCCATGATATACAAATCTAGGCTCCCAAAATTCAACTCCATGACCTTTCGCAATATAAACATCGGTTGCTTTGGCATCTCTTAAATTATCTCTGTAAAGTGTTCCATCTGATTTTAACGATTCAGCAAATCGAAGTGTTATCTTGTCACCCACATTACCTTTCACCTTAATTTGTAGCCACCCTACCATATTTTGCCCCATATCCAAAATATAGGTTCCAGTTTTAGTGGGTTGAATTGAAATAGGAGTCACTTCGGTCATAACCTTCATATTGGGAGTCATCTGAGCCTCATAAAATCCACCAGGCTCTTGAACATAATTTGCAGTTTTCCATGCAGAATCATCAAATTTAGAAGTACTCCAATCTTGTAATTCTTTGCGCGCATCATATTCCTCCCCATCGTATTCATTATTTGAAACAATAGGCCCTTGCGTTGTCAATTTCCATGAATCGTCTGTTCGGATAATTTCATTACTGCCATCAGCGTATTCTAACACTAATTGCAATGCCATTTTAGGCATCCCAAATGTCTTGATCTTATACGGTTTATAATCTTGTCGCATAGTAAAAAAACGACCGTTTCCTAAAATAGTCCCAAGACTATTTTTACCTTCTTTTAATTGCGAAGTAATATCAAATACATTGTATTTTACATTTTTTGTATAATCTGTTGCTACAGGGGCTAATACTTGATCTCCTGTCTTATTCCCATTAATATATAACTCATACAACCCCAATCCCATGATATACACTTTAGCTTTCTTAAGTTGTTTTTTTACATCAAAGGTTTTTCTAAAATATCTTGCTGATAATTTTGAGAACTGAGAGATACTGTCTTCTGGAGAAATCTTATCATAACCTATCCATCGAGTTGATTTCCAATCGGCATAGATCATGATTCCCATACTAAAATGAGCAACCTCAGTAGCTAAAACTTCCCCTTTATTGGTCCAAACTTTAACCTTCCAGTACACCTCTTGCCTATTATTCAGTTTTTTTCCAGTATACACCACATTTACAGATGCATCACTAACCACCTTACCACTATCCCATAAATCTACATTATTAGTATTGAGTTTTTCTAAAGAGGATGCTGCTATAACTTGGTAAGCAAGCTGTTTTGTTTCGTTTAAATTGGATTGTAACATCCAACTAAAACGAGGTTGTGTCACATCAATTCCCTCAGGATTTGTCAACATTTCTGTTTGCAATTGACTGATACTCATTTTCTCCTGTGCAACAGTTGTTAATGAGAAAAATAGCACCAGTAAACCCATTATTCTTTCAATAGAATTTCTCATATTCCTGATTTATTTTGAAATTATTCTTTCTAATTTTTCCGAAAAAGCAATTTCTTTTCCATTTTTAAACACTCTAAAACCTTTTCCTTTATAGTATTTTTCTCCTGTTTTATCCCAGATAATAGTAATCAAATTACCGTGATACTCCAATCCGTCTAAACAAAACCAATCCCATTTATCTTGAGGAATTAATGGATTTATTTCTATTAATTCGTCAGCTCTAGGTCGTAAACCAACAAGTCCTGTTATAATTAAATCATTAAAAGTAGAATGATTATAATAGCGACTTCTTTCTCTATCTCCCATTAACCAATAGCCTGTTGTTTCGTCTAAATATTCTCCAATATAAGGCTTACCTCTGTAATATTGAGATTCTACGTATAAACTAAGTTGCTTGAAATAGTCTGTTTTATCTACATAACTTTGGGTGTAATTATTCAATAAATTAGCCATTGCTGTTAAGGTTTGTGAAGTAGCAAAAGGCCAAATAGCGCCATCCCATTCACAAGTACCTGTACCATGAGTTCTAAAACGTGGACTTCTTCTTTCGGCAGTAGTTAAACCAAAAGCAGCTGAGAATCCTTTTTCATCTTTCAATTGCTCCCAGGCTTTTTCAAACCCTTTATCTTTTTGAGGAAGATTAAAATACCAAGGAATGAACCCAATAGCTTCTCTTACCTTAGCAATAGTATCTTTTTCTGTAAAAGTTTCGAAAAAAGTATCTTCATTATTCCATAATTTGGTCTGTACTAACTGTTGTAATGTATCTGCCTTTTGTTTAAAAAAAGTTGCTGAAGGTACATCCCCTTTCAATTCTGCTATTTTAGACAACGCTTGAGCGTTTCCAAACATATAACTATTAATAGTAGGACGGGCATTCTTCACTTTTCTCCCTCCACTCAGAGATTCTTCCATTCCGTCTTTCACATCAAATTGCCAAAACAACCCGTCTTTTCGTCTTCTATCTCCTTCCCAAGCGGCATATTCTTGAACTAAATCTGGAAAAATATCCTCTATAAATTGTTTGTCTTTGTTGACTAGGTAGGCAGAATACAATGCACTTGCATTCCAACTGCTAAAATTTCTTAGTTTCTTCAAGGGTTTTCCTTCCTGTCCTCTATACCATAACCGAATATTTTGTTGCAAATAGTTAGAATCTCGCAACCATTTAAATTCAGAAATATGGTGTCCTAAAGCACTACTAATCATATTGTATTTATCAGCATACGAACGTTGTACCATGAATTCTGAAATGGCATAACCTTGAGGCGTTTTTTTAATGTGCTTTCTAGCAGACCACCAACGGAAATAATAGATTTCTTCAAAATTTTGCTGTGGACATTCAAAAAATGGAATGGCAGTTTTCATCCATACCCAAGCACTATCATTTGGGATTGCTTCTTTTATATTTTCATCTTCCATTGTATTGAAATAATCAACATAATGTTTGAACTGATCTTGTTGCAGCACAAGAACTGAATCTCCCTTAGCAAATGATGCAGAGGACTTACAATTAGTAGTAAGAATAGCTAGCAACAGTGCTATTCCTATAATTTTAAAATTGATTTTTTTAAACATCTTTCTTTCCATTTTAGTTTGCAGAAAATGAATAGGTTTGCCCTGCCTTCATGACTATATCGTATTCATTGTATTTAGGTAATTTTGGCGTTTTAAGTTCTGCCTTATCAGACACAATGGGTTGTTTCACCACTACATCCATAAATAAAGTGTTTGGGTTTTTACCTTTTGCTTTGTTCATTTTAAATGCACTATTGGCAACCAAATTATTTACTAAGCGAAGCCTGCAATTGCCATCTCTTCTAGCGTGAATTTGGATACTTTTTACTTTATTATTCTTCCAAACCATATCAATCTCGTATCCGCCTCTTGCAACCAAGCCTTTTATAGAACCATCTTTCCAAACACTTGGCAACGCTGGTAATAAATGAATGGCTCCTTCATGACTTTGCATTAGCATTTCGGCAATTCCAGCAGTACAACCAAAGTTCCCATCTATTTGAAACGGTTGATGGGCATCCAACATGTTAGGGTAAGTTCCACCTCCTTTTTTCTGGTCGGCTGTAACTAAATGTAGTTGATCTTGCAATAATTTATAGGCATGATTACCGTCTAACAAACGGGACCACAAACATACTTTCCAACCCATAGACCAACCCGTTGATTCATCGCCTCTATACTTTAACGAATTTTTAGCTGCCTCAAATAATTCTGGAGTTTTGATAGGCGAAATTTGGTTACTTGGAAACAACCCGTACAAATGTGAAACATGCCTGTGCTTGTCTTCTGGGTTATCCCAATCATCTTGCCATTCTTGTAATTGGCTATGTTTTCCCACTTTCATTGGAGGCATTTTAGCTAAGGCTTGAAGTATTTTTTTAGTGTAATTTTCATCTGGAGCAACTAATTTTGATGCCTCCACAACATGAGTAAACAAATCAAAAATCAGTTGATTATCCATTGTTGTTCCTGAAGCAATAGTTGCTTTTCCTGTACCGCCAGCGTGCGTATTCTCAGGTGAGACAGAAGGAACCACTACTAAATAACCTGTATTAGGATCCATAACCATAAAATCCAAAAAGAAATCAGCTGCACCTTTCATAATTGGATAGATTTCTCTCAAGAAATTCGTATCGCCAGTGTACAAATAACGTTCCCACAAATCTTGGCAAACCCAAGCACCTCCTGTTGGCCACATTCCTGAAGCAGCATAATCTACGGGAGCAGTTACTCTCCAAATATCGGTATTATGATGCAATACCCAACCATTAGCCCCATACATCATCTTAGCGGTTTCATGTCCCGTAACGCTTAATTCTTTTGCCATTTGAATAAAAGGTTCGTGCATTTCAGAAAGATTCGTTACCTCGGCAGGCCAATAATTCATTTCGGCATTGATATTAGTAGTGTATTTACTATCCCAAGGTGGAGTAACCATGTCATTCCATATTCCTTGCAAATTAGCGGGTTGCCCTCCTGGTTGTGAACTTGAAATGAGCAAATAACGTCCAAATTGAAAATACAAACTCGCTAATTGTGGGTCAAATTGTTTAGAAAAAAGACTAATTCTTTCATTAGTTGGTTTTTGAATGGCATCACTTACTCCTAAATCCAAAGTCACTCTTTTAAAATACTTTTGATAATCGGCTATATGTGTATTTTTTATCGTCTCAAAATCTTTCGTCAGTGCTTGATTCAAATAGGATTTACTTTTCTCTATTTCATCTCCTGTTATATCTTGATAGTTTTTAAAATTAGTGGCAATAGAAATGTAAAGTACCACTTCGTCAGCTTTAGAAATACTTAGTATTCCATTATTGGCAACCACCTCTCCGCCTTTATTTTGTGCTTGAATTCTTCCTTGGAACTTCACTTTACCTTTTTGTCCTTCAAAATTGCTTGTAATTCCTGAAAGTACAATTTGTTGTCCTTCAGTTGCAGGAACTGTCTTATCAATAGGACTATTCATAAATACATTACAAGTAATATTTCCAGGTTGACTAGCCGATAGTTTAACCACAATTACTTGATCTGAAAACGAAGTTAGTATCTCTCGGACAAATTCTACACCATTTACCGTGTACTTCACCTTTGCGGTTGCATTTTCAATATTTAAATCTCGGTAGTAATTCGTATATTTTTGATGTCCTGGAAAGGAAATATACACACTCCCAAAAGTTTGGTACGGCATTCCGTCATTAGTTTGGGACATAATATCTTGTGTCGCTAACTCTTGCGCTTCATCAAATTTACCATCAAAGATTAATTGCCTAACAATTGGTAAGGCTTTTATTGACTTAGAATGGGCATTACTGTTAGGCGAACCCGCCCAAATTGTTTCTTCATTTAATTGAAGTCTTTCTACCGCTGGGTCTCCAAAAACCATCGCGCCCAAACGACCGTTTCCAAGAGGTAAAGCCTCGTTCCAAATGGCCGCCGGTTTATTATACCAAAGTTTTAATTCACCTTGAGTTTGTGCTGTACTTTGAAGTATTCCAAAATACAAAAAAAGTGATACTATACTGGTCAACTTATTTTTTAACTTCATGCTCTTTATGATTTTTTTCTCCAAACATTTCATATAGTTTGTCAATATCTTTTAACGCAGTAACTGGAAATTTTTCTCCTTGAGGACCAAAAACCAATAGTTTTTCTTTGGGCTCCATTACACAAGTAGATTCATCTATTTCTCCTTTGTTGTTTTTTGCTTTATCTAAATTTAAACCTAAGTATTTCGCCATAAAAGGATACAAAGCCATCCTTTTAGATACGCCATAATCATGCCCTTCTTTAGCAAAATGGGCATTCTGTACCAATTCTTGTTTATTATAAAAATGATAGGTGCGTTGAATAAAAGGAAACTCTACTTCAGGTACATCCTTAGTCCAATCTTCTCCATCTGAGATAATCAATTGAGGTCTTGGAGCAGTAATCGAAGCTATCTCAGCATTATTCGTCCCATTGGCACACAAATGAATTCCTCTACCACTCTCGCAAGGACAGCCTCCTGAGAAATACGAAGAAACCATCACTACCGGAGCCGAAACAGTTACCCTATCATCCAAAGCGGCTAAAAACATCGTATGTGAGCCTCCGCCTGAGCCTCCTGTTACTCCCACTCGGGTAGGATCTGCTTCTTTAAGTTTTGATACATAATCCAATAGACGGATACCGCTAAGTACCTCTACCGTCGAAGCAATACTGTTTTGATGTGTTTCTACAGGAAACTGTAACTTTGATTCGCCCCAAGCAAATAAATCGTATCCTACAACAATAGCACCCATTTTGGCTAACATTGCACAACGGTATTGCTCGTCTTTTCTATACCTTTCGTCAAAAAAATGACCATCTGGAGTGATGACGATAGGATGCTTTCCTTTTAAAGGGTAAGGTTTGTAAATAGAACCCGTTACATAAACGCCGGGAAGAATTTCTAAACCAATGTTTTCTACCGTATAATCTCCATAATTTCTTTTTGGGGTGAGTATTGGTTTACTTTTAGGTGTTGGTGGTGCTTTGTCCAAACCTAAAGAAGTAAACATACATTTTTTAATTTCGGCACGACGCAATTCCCAATCTTTTGCATTGGAATACAAGGTGGTTAGATATGCTAACTTGTCTTGACCTTTGGAAACAGACACTTTATGGTATTCAAATTTTCTAATAATGTATTTTTCGTCCGATTCTTTGTAAAAAGTAAGATCGAAAGGTGCAAGTACATTCGTCAAAGATATCTCTAAATTGCCTTGTTGAATACGCCAATCAGCATAATTCAACTCTTTGCCTTCTAATAATTTTCTCTTATCTTCAATAGTAACTTTGAAGATTTCTTCTATTTTTTTAATGGTTTCGGTAATAGGTCTTCTGTATTTTTCATCCGATGTTTGTGCTTGCAATTGTGATACGCTTACTCCTAGTAGTAGCACTAAAACAAAATATAGTTTTAAAATTTTCATTCGTACTTTATTTCTTGGTTATAATTTTACTTTCAATCAGATACCTTCCAGAACCTAATGTGAAAATCGATTTTTTTATTTTTTTATCAAAATAAGACGTCAGTCGTAATTGTTGTAACGATTTGCCATTAATTTTTACTACGTCATCTTGTCCAACTGGCAACTTGATTGTTGCCGTTGTGTTAGTAGGAATTTGTACCGTAAGCACCAATTTTTTATCTTTTTTCTCCCATTCCGATACGATAAGACCATAAATTGATTTATAACTCGATTTCACAAATGTTAAATCACCGACAATTTCGGGTTGAATAAAAAAGTGCTTGAATCCTGGATTTTTATCATCCGAAACAATTCCTGCTAAACTTTGATAAAACCATTCTTCAATCTGACCTAACATAAAATGATTCCACGAATTGCCTTTTCTAGGATCCCATTGTTCAGTGAGGGTAGTCAACCCAAACTTAATTTGAAAACCATATCCTGGTGCATCGGTATGATTGTGCATTTTATACAAGACTTCATTCTCATTATTTCTGGCTAATGCTTGAAATAAATACCGATTCCCAACATCTCCCGTAGTCAATCGATACCCTCTATTTTTAATATCTTCCAATAAATTACTTAAAACCGCCGTTTTATTGGAAGGAGAGACCATATCCATAAATAAAGGAACAGAATTACTAAACTGACTTCCGGTTCCATATTGTTTATTTTCTTCGTTAAAAAATTTCGTATTAAAAGCTTCTTTTATGCTATTAGTTAAAGAGGAATAATACTTATAATCCTCTTTTTTTTGCAACAAATTGGCAGCTTTAGCTACTAAACTAGCACCATAAAAGTAATGACTTGTAGCTGAAAGTGCTATTGGGCTATTTTTAGAATATCCTGCTGGGTGAGGACCATAATCATACCAGTCTCCCAAACCATGAGATACTATTCCATTTTTTGAAGTTGAGGTCAAATAATCCACATATTTTTTCATCACGGGATAGTACTTTTCTATCAATGAACTATCTCCATAATATTCATAATACATCCATGGCAAGATTACACCCGCTACTCCCCATTCTGGCGAGTCTGTAAAATCGCCCCCAAAAACCACATACTCAGGCACCACAGAAGGAATTAATCCACTATCGCGTTGGGCATCGGCTATATTTTGCATCAATCCAGGGATATATGTTTGGAGATTATAATTAAAAAATAAACCTGGCCCGTTCAAGTGTGTTTCCTCAATCCAACCTAATTTTTCACGATGTGGGCAATCTGTAAAAACACTTTGAAAATTACTTTTTATAGCATTATTAATTAATTCGTGTGTTTTGGTAAAAATTGGATTAGAGCACTCAAACGTTCCTGCTTCACCCGAAGAATTATAAACAAAATTAGATGTAATAGCGACCACTAACGGGAGATTTTCATTCTTAATTTCTTTATAATTTATGTTATCGATTTGAATATACTGATACCCATAATAACTAAAGTTAGGTTGCCATTCTTCTACACCATCTCCTTTCAAGGTGTACTGATAATAATAGGGCTTTCCTGAACGACCTTGACCCACAGTTCCATCTTCATTGAGACCTTCTCCTACCCAAATACGAATGGTTTGACCTTTATTCCCTTTGACTTTTATGGTTGGAAAGCCTGAAACATTTTGTCCCATATTAAATACATACACATTGGGCTGAACCTCTTTAGATTCTTTTACTTCATAGCGTTTTTCAATCTGGATGGGAGCCGCTGTTTGGGATGCCAATTTCCCTTTAGGAGCCTCTTGCAAGACTACTTTTTTCCATGATTTATCATCAAATCCTGTTGTATTCCATCCGGGTTGTTCCAAATTAGCATTGTAATCTTCTCCTCCAAAAATACTGTTATACGTAATTGGGCTCAAAGAATATTTCCAACTAGCATCTGATTGTACAATCTCTTGAGAGCCGTCTTCATACGTCACTTTCATTCTAAAAAATAAGGTAGGCGGACCAAAACTTACATAAAATTTCGCATACCTCTCAGCAACCATATTATACATTCCATTGCCCAAAAGTACTCCAACTACATTTTCTCCATTTTCTAACTCATTGGCTGATAATTCGTAAGTATTATAATAAACTGTTTTATCATAATCTGTCCAAAGTGGTGCAAATTGACTATTGCCCACTTTTTTTCCATTCATAGTCAGTTCATAATGTCCTAATCCTGATACATAAACAACTGCTTCCTTAATTTTTTTGGATATAGAAAATGTTTTTCTCAATATAATACTCTTACGTGCTAGCGTATCAACAGCATTAACAATAGCTTCTTTTTTTTCTTTCTTAAAGGTAACTGCGTGATAATTTCTCCCTTCGGGCAAGTGACTATCTGACTTTAAAATAGCCCCAATCCAAGTTGGATTTAATTCTTTTTCATCGGGTGCAATTCTAAAAAAAGCACTTTTACTCCAAGTAGAAACTACCTCATTTTGATCCCAAATTTTTACTTTCCAAAAATATTTAGTCCCTTCTTTCAATGACTTCCCAGCATAATAAACCTGCTGACTTTTGGCTGATTTTACTTTACCACTGTTCCAAACATCTCCTTCATTATTTTGAATTATAGCTTCTGAAGAGGCTACTAGTATTTGATAGTATTTTTGAGATACATTATTGTTTTTGGATACTAACTGCCAACCCAATTTAGGTGTTTTTTGATTAACAACTAAAGGATTTTCAGCCATCTCTGTAGTTAAGTGATCCACTATTACCTGACCACTTGACTGCAGTGAAAACAAAACACTGAAAAGAAAAAGCACCTTGCTAAAAACTTTCATTTTAAAGCGCTTTAGTAGTTAATGACTTAATGGCAAATACTGCTTCAGGTATTTCTTTACCCGTATCTTTCAAATCATCATAATCTTCAACATCAGCGGGTGTTTCTGGTGTTGGAAAAGTACGAGCCTCTCCCGTTCTAAACATAATACGAGAAAAACCATCCACAGGAGCATAAAATATTTTAGTTGATTCTTTATCGTCATTTACCTTGATAGTATAGGAACGTGACGTAACATCCATCTTTAATGTTACGGTATACGATTTTCCAGCTTCGTATTTTGATATTGTATTAAATCGAGCTCCTGTTTTTGTTTTTAATAATCCATCTGAATCAAATACCAATCGAACCGCAGGAAGTCCCTGTTTATTTTGAAACTCGATTTGTAATACACCATGATTATTTTGTTCTGGTACTACTGTAAAACTAGCTTCCATTTTTTGGGAAAAAGGAATCACGCGCTCTGCTCTTGCATAATCAAATGCGTCATGATCTCTCAAGGTCAAATACTTTTTACCATCGTTTTTCTTTTCGACTTTAGTCGATGCCCAAGATAAATTGTACGTGTTCCAAAGTTTTAATTCATCTCCGTCTGGCAATTCATTAAAAATATCATGTGCATTTTCGCTTACGGATTCTTGTATGGGTACAGGGATAGAAGTTACCCAAATATCCTCTTTGTTCATACTATAACTCACCCAAAGTTTTCCATCTGGTGGGATTCCGTCTCCTTCAGGAATTCCTCTTACATATTGTGGACCATACGATTTATAGTTTCCTCCATAACGCATCGGACTTATTTCACCATGTATAAGTAATAAATTCTTGTAATTCAAACCGTCATCACTCACAGAGACAGCTAATGGCCAACGGAACTCTGAAGGATTGTACACCGTTGCATAGCGATTGTCTGATGTTTTTTGACCCCATATTTTAGCATTGCTGTTTACAAATCCAGGGGCTCTAAACGGACTGTATTCCCAAGTTTTTCCTTCGTCTAAACTTATTGAAGTTAGAGCAAACTTCCATAAACCTAACACTTTCTTATTAGGCAGATGATAATAACTAAAGGCTTTAAATTGTTTTTTTAACGGAATCAGCTCATCATCTCTATCGGCTTCTTCTACCCATTGTTGCATTACCAATGGTTTAGCAAGTAGTTCATCACAGGCTTTTACAAATCCTTTGTCCTTACACTGTTTATAAAATGGAAAAGTAGCTTTTGATTGGTCCCAACTTTTGTTAAAACGAATAAAATAAACAGGACCAAAACTCCCATCCTTATAGATTTCTCTCACTACTCGACCAATCCCTTTACCATCATTAGGATCGTCTTTTTCATCCATTGCAATCCCATAATAAGCTAGAGTTAATAACCTTTTTTCTTTGGAAACAAAAAATCCCATGCGTTGGTGCATCACGGCATCTAAATTTTTAGCAACTCCATCAACCCCTTCCTTTTTCCAACCGTCTGGAATGTGATAAATAGGAAAAATAACTTTAGGTTTCTCCCAAGTAATCCCATCTTTAGAGGTCATCAATAGCGTTTGTCCTGGTGGAATATGTTCTCCTACTGGATTACTTAAATATTGTACAAAAAAAGTATTGTTCCAATAGGCCATATTAGTTGCATGATTATACGTCCAACCAAATCCATCTGCTTTATCGGCATGTTCCCTACTCGCTCTCATAATTTGGGTGGCATGTACTCCCACTGCTGGACTCAATTGCCCATGATGGTAATCAATATTTGAAAGTGTTTTACCAACATACCTTACTGTATCTTGCTGAGCATTTACTGAATAAGTTGTTCCCAATAGTAAAGACAATATGGAAATTACTACAAAGTGTGGGGTTATTTTTTGAGTCACCATCATAGTTTAGTGTTTTAATCTTTCTTTTAATCCTTGTAAAATTATAGGGGTAATGGTAGTTATTGTCCCATGTTTATGCCCTACCGGAAGTTGTATCTCTGATGAAATATCTTTAAACTGTTTAAAATCGGAAGTCATAACGGCTCTATAATTCTTTTGCCCGTAATTGTCGTAATAAATCAACCAATCCGAATCTTTTTGCATCACAGTTGGCCCTTCAGATAAAAAATCAGTAAAAGGCGCTGACACTTTTTTATAGGGTCCTAAAGGTGATTTTGCAAAAGCTACTTTTAGATTGCGCATGGGTCTAGTATTATCTTTAAAAACCAAAACATATCCCTTTTTTGCTTTTTTAACAATAACAGCATCTATACAACTAAAACCAGGATCTAAAAACAATTTAGTTTCTGAAAATGTTGTAAAATCTTTTGTAGTAACATAATACAAACGATGATTATTTTTCTCTTCTTCTACCCCTTTTTTAAATCGAAAAGGAATGGTCGATGCCCAAACTATTATATACATTTGGTTGGACTCATCATAAAACAACTCCGGAGCCCAAATATTAACCACATCTGGCTCGTTTTCCATCACGGGTACATATTGCTGGGGTGACCAATGAATTAAATCTTTAGAATTAGCGTAACCAAATCCTGTTCCTCCTTTCCAGTCGGTTGTCCAAACCAAATGATACAAACCATCGGCTCCTTTTACAATAGAAGGATCTCTCATAATTTTACTTGCTCCAACCTCTGGCTTTAAAAACCCTCCTCCTAAATCATTCCAATGATAGCCATCTTCACTATAAGCTAGATACAACCCATCGGTAGCAGGTTCTCTAAAAGAGGTAAAAAGATATATCGCTTTCTCTTTTTGAGAATAACTCAAACCCCAAAACAATACGCATATAATGACACTAATTTTTTTCATTACTCAATTATTGCTTTTTTATTCAAATCCAATTCTTTTTTTACTACTGTAGTCACATTAGTAAAAACGTTATTTTTTAGAAATATCTCTCTAGTTTGTTTTCCTTCAGCTTGAATAAATAGTGAAGTAGGAACCATTGCAAAATTATTACTAATCATCCCATTAGAAGCGTTTTTCAACTTTATCACTGGAACATTTTGAATAGGATTATCAGTAGCTACATTATCTAAAATAAAATTACTCGCATTTTCTATTTCAAAAGAAGAACCGATTGTAGTATTCACTTTAACATCGTGAAATTCAAAATTTTTAACCGTATTAACTGTAAATCCTTCCTGTGCATTGATATTAATATTAGAAAAAGATATGTTTTGAACAGGCATCTCTGTTATTCCTCGAAGAGTTCCTGCTTTTTTTACATTAGAAGCTGTTACATTGCTTATATGAATATTTCTAAAAATGGGCGTGCGCTCAGAAACAGGTTCAACCGCATTGGACTTATCATAAAATAAATCCAAAATTATAGCCTCCTCTTTAATAGTATTCATCACAATATTATCTACTCGTATATCTTCTACAACACCTCCTCTACCTCTTGCCGACTTAATTCTAATTCCTCTATCAGTTCCATCAAACACACAATTGGATATAGTTATTTTTTTAATTCCACCAGACATTTCACTACCAATAACAACCCCTCCATGACCACTTAACATCGTACAATTGGTTATGGTCAAATTTTCTGTTGGTCTTCCATATTTACGTCCATCTTCATCTCTGCCCGATTTAATAGTAATGCAATCATCTCCAACACTTATATGACAATTAGAAATATGAACATTTTTACAAGAAGAAGGATTGATTCCATCTGTATTGGGCGAATGAGGATTTGAAATTGTAATCCCAGTAATGGTGACATTATCACAAAATTCTGGATTGATTGTCCAAAAAGGTGAATTTTGAAAAGTTACCCCTTCAATTAAGATATTAGAACAATTATAAGCCTGAAAAAAAGATGGCCTAAAGAATTTTTTATCAATTGTTCTTTGATAATACGGCGAGTATACCAAACCTTTGTTTTGTTCCTCCCACATTTTTTGATACTTAGTCAATGGCAAGGGCTGTTTAGCTGTTTCTATTCGGTATACCTCATTCCACCATGCTTTCCCTTGTCCATCAATTACCCCTCGTCCTTTAATAGTAATATTCTGAGCTTCTTTGGCATAGAATAAAGGAGAAAAAGTTTGCATCACTATTCCTTCATAACGCATTGTGACATAAGGTAGGTAATCTTCAAAATCATCTGAAAATTTCAAACGTGCTCCCGAATCTAAATAAATGCAAATATTACTTTTCAGTTTTAAAGCACCTGTAACATATTCGCCAGCAGGAAAAAAAATTGTTCCTCCACCACTTACAGCTGCTTTATCTATAGTTTTTTGAATGGCCTCGGTACATTTTATCCCCTTATTATTTCCGCCTTCATTTAATATATTTAACCAGCCATCATTACTTGAAAAAGCAGACGTTACTCCAGTTATAAAACAAACAAATGATACTATAATTTTGTTTTTGAAACTCATCTTACTTTTGAGATTTTAAAATTAAAACCCAGTCATTTCCATCTTCTTTTTTGCCAATAGGCTGAAATTCTTGAATGCCTTTATTAGGCACTTGACCTATCTTAGTGATTACACCATTTCTTGGATTATACCAACTCGCTGTTAAAGTAAAACCTGCTATTTTACCCATATTTACTGCAATTTTTCTACCATTATAAGTGTAAATCAAAGCATAATCTTTTCCTCTAGAAGTTGCCAAATAATTATATTTTTCCCCTTGATTAGCAACTAAAGATGGGTCTGGAACTCTATCGAAATAAGGAAAAGAGAGTAGCAATTTTTTAAGATAAACCATCTGTCCGGCTCCTGGTGCTTTGATAGCATCATACCAAAAGACTTTATTTCCATAAGCGGGTTTATCTCCTTTTCGGAACATCTGCATTACAGCATTATGCCCATAAGTGTACCCTGCCGCTCCTGCAAATACAGACCAATAACCATATCTTCTCACATCACTTGCTTTCCATAATGGTTGCAAGGTATCATGTAATCCATGTGGAATTCCTTCATAAGAAGGTTCTCCATCAAGTGTCGGCTTAATGGGTTTTAAAGTTAAATCTCTTTGAACAAATTTGTAATTATCTTCTTTAAACGAACCTGGCAAGGTATCTTGATCATACCTACGGTGACCCGATTGAAACATATTGAAATCTAACCAAGTTGCTGTATGATAATCATCTGAGGAGTCCGTTCGCCCAAAAGGGTGAAATGTCACCAATTGATCGGGATTATTAGTTTTTAATGTGCTCCCAATAGCATTCCAAATAGCTTTAAATTCGTTACCATGTGTGTCTCCTCCATTCATCCAAATTATATTGGTTCTATCTTTAAAACGATTGGCCAAAAACTGTGCGTATTTTTGAGCTTGTTCCTTGCTTACTTTATCTCCTTTTGACACATTTGTACCCCAAAATGGGACCATGCCAACATAGATTCCATTTTTTTGAGCCACATCCAAAGCATAATCAATATGATCCCAATAATCATATTCTTCTTTATTATTAAAATTATTGCCTGGGGTTGTTATGGGTTTTGAAACATCCTCATTTACTAAAGCTTTAGCTCCATAAACGTTTACCGCATTAATGTTATGCAAAACCATTACTTGAATTACGTTAAATCCTTTTGTTTTTCGATCCTGAAAATACTTATTTATTCCTTCTCTATCCAATTTCCCAAAGGTTAACCAACCTGTATCACCTAACCAAAAAAATGGTTTACCTTGTTCAGTAACAAAGTAGTGTTGATTTTTAGATACTTCGAGTTTTGGTAAGTTGCCGTTTGACGATTGAGAATGTCCAATTTGTGTTGCTAACAAAAAGCCTAAGCAAAAACCATATAGTTGTTTCAAATTCATTTTATTTATTTTAAATATTATGTAAACAAGGATCAAACTAATTTTTGATATCTAATCCCTGCTATTTTTTTTGAGTCACAAAAAGTACTTTTTCTTTAACTTCTGAAGCTGGAATTATCACTATTTTTCCTCCGCTAATATCGGTCCCTTTAGATACCACTCCTGTTAAGGCATTAATGCTAAAAACTTCAAAATCTCCTTTAAAAATAGACAAATCTATTGCGATATCCTGGTTTTTTTTTACGTAAAATAAATACGCTTTACCTGTGTTTTCTAATCTCCAAACAGAATCTAAGAAAGTAGTTTCTTTTACATACTTCATGTCTTTAAGCGCAGTATAAAAAACTGGGATTTCAATCTTAGGAGTTGCAGCTAATGAAGCCCCTCCCATCAATGCTGCCCAACCAAATTTTGGTGCTGCCATTGTAGAATACAATACTGCCTTATTGGGATACTTTTCACGATATTCTCGAACAGCTCTATACACTTGGTCTTCGGTTTCTCTTCCTGTTTTAATCTTTCGTGCATGTTGGCGTGGTGCTAAATTTAAGCCCCCCTCAGGAGCATACAACGTTCCGTCTTCTCTGTAATACCAATATCTAATATCAATAATATCGACTGATTTTGATCTTAGATCATCGTTTAAAATTGCATCCTGTACATCTTTTGTAGCGCTTAATGCTATTTTAGATTCATTTGAATTTACCGTTTTATAATCTGCAATAACATCAATCCAAAATTGCATAAAGCTTAAAGGTCCTGTATACTCTGCACTTGTCATTTGTACTACATTCGCGTTGTCTTTGAAATTTTCTAAATTTTTCTCGATAAACGATTTGTGTAACTTACGTATAGCCGTATTCTTAACATCATAAAATTGTTCAGCAAGAAAAATTCTTTTATCACCAGCATACGGTGGGGGTTCAGGTAATCCTGTTGTGTTAGTATTATTGGCTGGACGCCAAGGAGAACTTGCCCAATGGGCTCCAGCTTCTAAAATATTGTGTTGAAAATAGTTTTCATTTATTAAAATCTTTTGCTCCACAGAAGCTAATTCTGCAAAGGTTTTTAAACGATTCCAATACCAAGCGTTGTATCTAGTTAAATCGTATTTACTTAAATGATCCCAAGCAGTACCTTGCCCGCTTCTGTCAAATGGTTGTTCATAAAATGGTGCCCAAACATCCGGATCCATTCTTCGAATACGCTCATGATCTGCCATTCTTTGCTCATACCAAAGACCATAATTATGATCAATTGCCCCTTTATTGTTTTCGACTAAAAAGTTTACCGTTTCTTCTAAATTATCGGTATAACCCACGCCATAATGACCTGGAACAAATCGTGTGATGTGTGGTCTTGCTTGTGCCACATCCGATTGACGCAAACTTCCTCTCCACCAAGGCACATCTATAATTTCTCCTGTAAGCACTCCTTTTGAGGAAGTTAGAAATCCATTGTCTAATTCAATTTTTGGAGGTTTAGCATTAATTACAACTTCAATATTTACTTTGTCAATTCGTTTTACTTTACCATAATCAATCGCAATTGGATTTCTTGTTGTGGCTTTGGTGATAAATTCTTTTAAAGTTTCATTTAAAGTATAGGCAGCAGCGGTCAAAACTTTCGCTTGTTCTGTCGTTGGGCTAGAAGAAGGTTCATTACCCAAGTCCATAATTTGAGGTTTCATGGGTAATTTTCCCAATCGCTGTTCCAATAAAGCATAAAATAAACTTCTTGGGGTTATATGATTATTCACATCTTTCCAATGTCCATTTCCTGCCCATTGTGCCCAAACTCCAAAAGCCCAATTACTAGCTGTTGGCGGACTATAATTTTCTATTTTAGATGCAGACGATTCCCAAATAACACTATTGGCTACATTCCATCCTAAACCTCTTGCATCTTGTTCTTTATTCTTGAAACTGATTGCATTCCCATCAATTAAAGTAACATCAAAAAGAATTCCAGTAGCCCAACTTCCAACAGATCCGCTATAACTATATGGCTGATGGGATTCACATTGTAAAAAAACATTTGGGCCTGGGGTGGCATAGCCTCCCACCACAAAATCATTGTACCCAAACTCTGAATTACAACGTTGAAACAAAGTTTGTTGTCCTTCGGTATAAAACGTATTTCTTCTAAATGCAGCTATTTCTGAAATCGGGTTGAACGCTAGACAATCTTCAACAGTAATTCTTTTAGCCGTTTTTAGGACAGAAACTGCACCTCCAGCAAACTGTTCGAAATTAATTTGTCGCGCCCAAACATCTTCTGCATTTTCTATCGAAAGTCCATACCATCTATGTTGTTCGTCTTTTGGATTAGTGGTATCATAGTCTGATTTCAATGTTAAATTTTCAACCCCTACATTACTGATCCTGCCAGACCATGTATAGTTTACCACTATTGATTTTGATAGTTCTTCGTCTAAAGCATTAGTTAAAGGAGCGTCAATGGTAATTGTGTTTCCTCGAACCGCTGTAATCTCTCTGTCGGCACGAATCACAAAATCATCTCCTTTCCACCCTATCCAGGCGCTTTCTCCGCCAAAATCTTCCATTGACAACGTATGAATCCAATTTTTAGTAATTGGAGTATTGATGGTAATATGATCTCCTTTTTTAAGAGAGGTGCCATTTTTTAGTGTCAAAACTGTCGCTCCTAGCGGAGTAAAACTAGTTGCTATTTCAAATTTATCTTTAAAAACACAATCATTAATTCCACTTATAGTGATAATAGCTTCTCTATTGATCGAAGTTCCTAGAAGAACCGTTCCGTCATTGCCTGAGCCACTTCCTCTGAGAACAATTCCGCTAGCACTCATTTTAAGTGTGCCCGAAACCTTAAAAACTCCTTTGTCCAAAAGAATCGCTCCTCTAAAACCATTTTTATCCAGCTTATTTTTAGCAATATAATCAATTGCCGACTGAATTGTGGCAGTGGCATCCCCATCAATATGAGGAACAAAAACCTGAATGGCTACATCTGGAATTGCAACCGTAGAAGCTTTGTAACCAGCATACGAAAAATCAGGAATTTGGTTTCCTAAATCGTCTTTGGTATAGGTAATAGTCCCTTTGGCGTCTTTAATAATATCTGGAAAAGTACTCTGAGCTAACATAGTATTTCCCATAGTACAATAAATCCAACATGCAACACAAGTCATAACACGTTGAATTAATTCTCTTCTTTTAAATTGTAATTGGCTCACGAAAATGGTATTTTAAATTTCACTTTTTGCTAAAACTACTATTGTAGCAATCCGTCTGAAAGTTGAGACAAACTATCTTTATTATTTTCTAGTTTAGTCCAATCTATTGTTTTAGTTGGATCAATTCCGTTACAATATTTTTCAATATTAGTATATCCATCACCATTTAAATCTTTTATAGCATCAGAAGGATCCTTTGGGTTCAAACCATATTTCTTTTCCCAATTATCAGGCATCCCATCATTATCCGTGTCTTTATGAGATTTTCCCTTATACTCAGGATAACCTCCTACTTGATCTGGATGTGTAATAATCCCCTTTTTATACGAATCTGTAGGTAATCTTCTTTTTATAAATTCTATACCAATCGAATTTTCAAGGCCATCCTTTGCTTCAATTTTACCAGTACGAACTTGTTTAATAATACGTTCATCTACAGCATCTCTTTTGGGCAATGTAGCACCAACGTTATTCAAAACATATTCATACGCTTCTTCGGCTTTCATTATCGTAATCGGAGGCATTGAAAACGGTTGTAATTGTTTGATTAAATCAAAATATTCTTTGGATTGTTCCATTGAAAAATCTTCTAATTGAACTCCCCCATTCCAGTTATCAGCCGTTACTTCTGGTGAACCATCAACAAAATTACCCGAAACATAAGCTCTGCCAAAAGTTTTTGGTTTCATATAACCTGATTCTGGTTTTAATATTCTATATCGTATAGGCTGATCGTTTGGTGTTATAGGACCTGGTTTATAGTAATTATTGATAATATTAAACAATGAACGATAATCTCCGCCATCTAAAGAACGGTTCCACCAGTTGAATATCACATTATTTACAAAATTGAAATCGCCATACATTCCTATCGAAGCACTTCTAGAAATATTATCTGCCCATAAATTTCTCATAAATGTACTGTTCAAACCTCCTATGGTACTTCCAAAAGCATGATTATAAGTATCTAAACCTTCTGATGAAATGGTATTTTGAATGGTAATATTACAAGCTGGTAATTTTTCCAATTGAGACTTTTCATTTGCCTTAAATTGGTGTCTATACAATGAAATATTTTCATCTAAGCCCCAACTTACTGAACAATGGTCTATAATAATATTCCCTATAGGATTACCACCTAAGGCATCGTCTCTTCGGGTAACATCTGTTGCTCCTCTACGAAAACGCATGTGTCTAATTATAACATCATGGGTGTCGATTTCTAATGTTTCTCCTGCAATACAAATCCCATCACCTGGGGCAGTTTGTCCAGCAATAGTTACATAGGGGGCCCTCATACTAATTCGTTTTTCTAAATGAATAATGCCAGAGACATTGAAAACAATTACCCTAGCGCCAACTGCTTCGCAGGCTTCTCTGAACGTACCTTTCCCACTATCTTCTAAACTAGTGACTACAAATATTTTACCACCTCGACCCCCTGGAGTAAACGCTCCTCCTCCTTCGGCACCAGGAAAAGCAGGAATTTTAGCTTGTACAAAATCTTTAGGATACGAAGCCCAAGGCAAATACGGACGTCCCTGTTTTGCTTCCTCTTTTATGATATCTGCATTGGTTAACCAGATTTCATTTAATCTTTTTTCTTCATCCGCTAAAAGAGCATCTGTTTTATCTTGAAGTGGTTTTGGGATTTCAGGATATTGAGCGTATAGTAAAGAAGGGCTAAGAGACAAAATACTGAATACCAACAACTGTTTTATTTGATTTTTCATTTTTTTGAAATTTTAATAATTAAAACGATTCTCGATACACTTTCCACTTCATTTTATTGCGCAAAAAACACTCGAACTGACGTTTTTGATATTGTAAGCCAAAGAGTTATTGTTTTTTATTTTTTTCTCTCTCTTCTATTCGCTGGTGCCAATCAGCACTTTCTTTATTCAAATCGTATCCTTGGCTAGAAAGATAATTATTTATTCTTCCTTTGTATTTGCCAAACCAAGCATGTTTTTCTTTTGAAGAACCACCGTCAATCGCATGTTCTCTGGCTTCCACTAAACTTTTATAAATAAACTCTTTTTGCTCCTTCGTTAAATTAGGCAACATGTCTTGATAACCTGCATATGTAATGGGTAAAACTCCATAAGTCATGCCATCTTTTACTTCACTAACTTTAGTTTCATCTAATTCTGTAGCCAATTGTTTTAGGTACACCACATGCAATTCACTTATCAATTGATCGGCCTCGGCTTTTCGCTTTTCTATTTGTGGGGTTTGTTCTTCTTTTGCTAGTCCGCTATTTTTAATTTTTTCAATTGCAGTATCTCTCTCATCTTGAATTTTAGTTAGATTTCTGAATTGTTGGGCAATGATAGTGGTTACTTTTTGCTCTTTTGCTGCATTTGCTAAAGCTAATTTAGTAACAATTTTTGAAGCACGTTCATTAGTAACTTTAATATATTCTGGATTTAGATATTGTTGAGCGCTCATCCCATAAGACACAAGTACTAACAAAAAAACAAGTGTTTTTATTTTATTTAATGACATAGTGGTATTTTAAATTAAAAAAGCATCCTTACTCCAATGTATTGTATAGTGAAGTAAGAATGCTTAGGTTTTGAAACATTATTACATTTTAATCCAATAATGGTTTAACCAAAGTCTCACGATTATTAGCTAAATCCTTCCAATTCACATTTTGAGTTGGATCAATTCCATTGATGTATTCCTCAATATTGGTATAACCATCATTATCGAAATCCAATCCTGCATCCGACGCATCTTTAGGATTTAATCCATATTTTTTCTCCCATTTATCTGGCATACCATCTTTATCTGTATCCATATAAGATTTACCTTTGTAAACAGGGTATCCACCTACTTGAGCAATATCTGTAATTATTCCTAATTTATAGGAATCAGCTGGCAAGCGACGGTGTTTAAATTGATAAAATGAATTAGGGTCTAAACCTTCTACATACTCAGGAACACCTGTTCTAACAGTTCGTAAAATTCGGGTATCCACTTTATCTCTAAGAGGAAAAATTGCTCCAACATTATTCAAAACGTGATCATATGTCTCAGTTGCCGACATGATTTTGTCAAACCAAGGCATTGGCATCGGTTGATTAACTCTCATTTTAGGGAAATAGGTAGATGCTTCTTCAAAACTCATAGATTCCCCTTTTTTGTTTTCCATTTGAACTCCTCCATCCCAATTGTCTTTAGATACTTTTTCGTTTCCTTCCACTACATTTCCATTTACGTAGGCTCTACCAAAAACCATATAGGGTAATTTACTTCTTCCTGATTCGGGCTTCAAAATACGATAACTTATAGGCTCATTCTTATTAGTAGCTGGACCTGGTTTAAAATAGTTATTAATGATGTTGTATTGTGCCGTGTAATCTCCTCCGTCAATAGAACGATTCACCCAGTTAAAAATAACATTATTAACAAAATTAAAGATCCCATTCCACCCGATTGAAGGGTTTCTACCCGTATTAGAAGACCATAAATTTCTCAAAAACGAACAATTTTCTCCACCTAAAGTACTACCAAAAGCATGATTATAAGTATCTAAACCCTCCGCAAACAAACTATTTTGAATAGTAACATTTACTGTTGGAAATTTTTTATCCGGAACACCTGTTTCATCGTTGTACATATGTCTATAAAACGACATATTTTCATCCAATCCCCAAGTTGCCGAAACGTGATCTATAATGACATTTCCAACTGGATTACCTCCAATAGCATCATCTCTACGGCCAACAAAAGTCTCTCCTCTACGGAAACGCATATGACGAATAACCACATCATGGGTATCAATCCAAATCGTTTCACCTGCAACACAAATTCCATCTCCTGGAGCTGTTTGTCCAGCAATGGTAACATACGGAGCGCGCACTATTAATGGACTTTTTAATCGAATAATACCCGAAACATTAAATACAATTATTCTCGCCCCTCCTTGTTCCAAAGCTTCACGCAAAGTCCCTGGTCCTCGATCTTCTAAACTGCTAACGGTATACACTTTACCTCCGTGTCCTCCAAAACTGTACATTCCTCCTCCCTGAGCACCTGGGAAAGCAGGTATGTTAGCTTGTGGTAAATCAGTAGGTCTTGATGCCCAGGGAACAAAAGGCTTACCTGCTCTTGCTTCTTGTTCAACAATCACCTTAGCTTTTTCCCAAGCCTCATCAGAAAGTTTAGCCGCTTCTGCTTTTATCTTCTCTTCGCTTGCTTTTTCTTCAGCAGTAAGTGTTGGATATTGTGCATATCCAGTGGCAATACTTAACAATAGAACGGTTAAAGTAAGTTGTACTTTTTTCATTTTTTCTTTAGTTGTGTGTTATTAAATTATGTTAAAATTATCGATTTTAGGAGTATTGCGGGTTGTTTTAAAAGAAATTACCTGTATTTTAAACAAATACAGGTAATTTAATTTCAGAAATTAATTAGCTGAATTATTGAAGTGGATCAAATATTGTCGCCCCTCCAGACCAACCTTGAGTTTGCCCTAAATAAGGTGCAGAATTCAAAGCAGCAGATGGAATACCAAAGAAATAGTATTGGTTATACCATTTGAATGTCCAGTTTGTAGGCGTTGTTGCTTCCAAATTATCCTTAACTTCTACTCGTATATAGTTAGTATAGAAATAGTCAACATATTGATCATAGGTTGTAATTCCTGTTGGATACACTGATGGGTTTCTATCCGCTACTGGAGCTACACCATTTACTGGCAAGAACGGATCCGCTGTACCTACATAATTAGCACCATTTCTAATCGCTTTGAAATACAAACCTTGTCTTCTCATACCGTCAATTGGTGTTTGACCTAAACGGGTACAAGTTCCGTAATCATTATTGAACAACATCCAACGTCTTAAATCCCAAAAACGTTTGCTTTCGTACGCAAATTCCACTTTTCTTTCGTTGATTACCGCTCCAAACAATTGATCTCTGGTTATAGCATCGGCGATTCCAAAAGCACCATCAGAATTAGTAATACCTGCTCGTTCTCTAATTTTTCCAATTAAAGTTCTACCTTCAGCTAAACTATTGATACCAATAGCAGATTCTGCTAAATTCAATACTACCTCAGCAAAACGCATTTCCATATAATCAGTACCACTGTATTGGAAATTAGTATTATTACTTGCTGAAGGATTCACTGCTTTAGCTAAATACACTCCACTACTATTAGCTCCCAAAGTTTCTGTAGATTTTAAAGTAGTCCCTGAAGTAATCCAGTTGTAGGTAAATTGTTTAAAGTTAGGATCCTCAGCATATGCCCAAGGCGAACCATTATAAATAAAGGTTTTGTAAAAACGTGGGTCTCTATTTTTATAGAATGTTTGTAATGTATAGGGGTTAGCAGTTGAAACTCCAGGCATTTTTCCATCTTTCATTGGGAACGCATTCATAATTTGTAAGGTTGGCGATACTGAACCTCCACCTCCTACGGTTTTAGAACGACAGGCTTTTTCCCATCCGTTACTTTTTATAGTAGTGCCACTAATTAGATTGTTAAATCCATACACAATAACCGCTTCTGGATTGTTTGCCTCTGTGAACCACATGTCTCCCCAAGCTTTACCATTAGCAAAACCACCTGTAGAAAACAATCCAAAACCATTAGTTTCTAACAAAGTTTTAGCTTCTAAATTGGCATTGTATGCTGCTTGCCAACGGGCTACATCATCATTACGATTGAACAATGGACTTGCCCAAGTTAACAATACGCGTCCTTTAAAAGCCGCTGCTGCACCACTAGTAATTCTTCCCCAGTTAGCTGAATCCCATTTTCCTGGTAACAAACTTTTGGCCATATCTAAATCAGCCACAATCTGTGCAATACATGCTGAAGATGAACTTCTTGGTATTTGCACATCAGCTGCAGCAGAAGAAATTGAACTTTGAGCGGTTAATACCAAAGGCACACCTCCATACAAACGCACTAAATCAAAATACTGCCAAGCTCTCCAAAAATACATTTGTCCTTTCAATTTATTTTTATCCGCATCAGCCATACCGTATTTATCTACATTATCCAAGAACAAATTGATTTGTCTCAAACGAGTATAGGGGTTATTCGCTATACTAGCAGTCATTGCAGTTCCAATATACGTCAAACAGTTAGCATCTGTATTGGTTCCAGGTGCCGCCCATACTTTATTCCAGTTTACCTCTCCCGCTAATTCATCTGTCGTTTGAGAGAAGGTAGTTGCTCCTCCAGAGGCTAAATCCCAAGTCATGGAAAACGCATTATTGGCAGGCTGAAATAACCCATAAATATAATCTACATAGGCTTTCCCTAAAATTGGATCTTTATATACCTCCTCGTTAGCTCCAGACAAATCTTGCTTGTCTGCAAGGAAATCGTCATTACAGCTTCCTAACAACATCGTTGTTAGAACTCCTAATAGTATATTTCTTTTTATATTTTTCATTGTCATCAATTTAATTGTATTAGTATTTACTAGAATGCCACATTAAGTCCTAATGAATAGGTTTTCAAAGTAGGATAGATATCATAGGCTCCATTAGGGTTTTTATAATCAAATGGATTATACAAAATGAATGGATTCAATGCTGTAAAATTCAATCGACAACTGCTAAGTCCAAGAACTTTAGTATATTTCTCTGGCATTGCATACGCTAAATTAATATTACGCAATTGAATACTAGCTGCATCACGTCTCCAAAAATTAGAAGTAGGTGCTAAGTTCAAAGCCTCATTGTAAGGGTTTGGCATAGTTCCTGTTGGATTCAATGTTGGATCGTAGATGTTATTCCAAATAGATGGTCTATTATCAATCCCTGCATCAATTCCTGATTTCATTGGTTTTCTAGTTTGACTATCTACCTCATTCCATCCACCTCCAAAGGAAGCAGTTACTACTGTACTTAACGTAAATTGTTTGTACCCTAACTTCAAAGTAGTACCCATTCCGTATTTAGTCGATTTCTTTTTAGCCAACTGAATTTGGTCATTTTCATCAATGATACCATCTGGTGCTCCAAAGGTTCCTGTAACAGGATCAAAAGCTCCTCTTACATCTCGATAATACAATGAACCTGGTTTTAAGTTAGCAGCAAGGACTCCAAAAACTGAGCGAATATTATAACCACTTACATAAGCAGCTACTTCTGCAGCATCTTTAAACATCCCAATACAATCATACCCCCAAACTCCATTGTCCATAGATTCACCTGGTTTAGCTATCCAAGGTTTTTTGATATCAATCGCATTAAAATCGCCTGTAATTACTTTATTATCAGACCAGCCGAAGTTCACATCTAGGCCATATTTAAAATCACCCACTTTATCATTCCATCCCGCTGAAAATTCATATCCAAAGAAATTCACTTCTCCAAAATTTTCAGATGCTGTAGAGCCTCCTACTGTAAACGGTACGTTAGCTGTTCTGTTCATCAAGATATTGGTTCCTTTATTAAAGAAATAATCTGCTGATAAAGACAGTCTATTGTTTAACAATCTTGTTTCAATTCCATAGTTAGTTTTCAACTCTTGACTCCAAGTAACATCTGGATTAGGAGTTACCTCCATTTTCAACCCTGTAGAAGCTGCACCGTTTCCAACTACTAAACCTTTACCATCTTGGTAGGTAAAACGTTGTCTCCATTGCCAAGCTTTGGTGTCGTCTTTTCCTAATACACCCACAGAGGCTCTTACTTTTAAGAAATCAATTACCGATGATTTGAAGAACGATTCTTTAGAAATTACCCAACCTCCTGAAAGCGAGTAGAAATTACCCCAATAATTAGCTGGTGCAAATTTAGTAGAAGCATCCGTTCTGTATAAAAACTCTGCCATATACTTATCATCATAGGAGTAGTTCAATCGTCCTACATAGCCTAGAGTCCCTGATTCGTTACCTGTAGTAGTACCATCCACTACTCCAAAAGCTGTGTTTGAATATCCATTAGTTGTCATCAAAGGAGAATCTTTATAGTACTGATCTTGAACGTTACTGGCTTCTGATTTTTCAACCGATGCCAATCCCGATACTGCATGTTTACCAAATTCTCTACTATAGGTTAAAGTAGCATTGGCTTGTACCGATTTACTATTGGTATTATTCCACAACAATCTATTTCCATTACTATAGGTATTGGCTTTAAGCAATGCATTATCTGGTAAAGCAACTCCATTGAACGTATCAGGAATAGGATGATAAATGTGTCCGTTTGTACCTAATCCTGTAAACTGATATATAGTATATTGAGTCCCCACTTGAGTTCCTCTAGCCGCACTCTGCGTACGCGCATACGAAGCACGGGCTGTCAACCCTTTGATAAAAGGAATTTTATATTCCAAATACGCATTAGCCGACAAACTATTAGCTGCATTGGTAGCCGTATTTCCCAGTCGATTAATTTCCCCATAATGGTATTGTGATTCATTTGATGTATTCAAACGTTGTACCGGTAAACCATTAATATATTGTGGCAAGAAAGGTGATGAATTTAACAATCTTCTATAATCATTTTCTTCATTTTCTCCACCCACTTTACTGAAGGTTTTAGATTCGTCATTAAAATAGCCTGAAATTTGGATTCCTGATTTGAAATTATCTGAAATATTAAAATCAGCCCCTGATCTAAAAGTCCATTTGGAGTAATCTACATTACTCAAGTTACCATTCTGAGTGTAGTAAGACCCCCCTGCGAAATAGGTAGCTCTATCTGTTCCTCCACTTACGTTTAAAGCGTGTTTTTGATTGGACGATGCATGCCATTCATCACCTAGCGGATTGTAATTTAAATATTTAAAATACTGCATCTCATCTGGTGAAAAGAAACTGGCTGCTAAATTAGTCGTAACATTATTCCCATTTGGGCCGTTCATAATATTATAGTAACGAGCAAAATCGTAAGCATTCAACATCTTAGTACGGTATGTTTCGTCTTCAATACCATACGACCCTTGATAGGTCAACTTCGCCGGCCCTTTTTTACCTCTTTTAGTAGTAATAATAACGACACCATTCGCAGATCTTGCTCCGTAAATTGCTGCAGATCCATCTTTTAAGAAAGAAAGACTTTCTATCTCAGACGCATCTAAATTATCAAAAACAGTAGTATCATTAGTTCCATCACCTGCAACCTGCAATACTCCATCAATTACATACAATGGATTGGTTGTTCCTCCATCTTTTGATAATGTAACTGGGTTACGAATTTTCAACGTAGCCGGTTTACCTGGTCTTGCTGAACCTCCTGAAACACCCACTCCTAATATTCTACCTGTTAAAGCGGTAGCAATATTATTGGTTGGTAAATCCTCAATTTCACTTACCTTAATCGTTTGAACTGCTCCAGTTAAATGTGATTTCTTCTGCTTAGCATACCCCGTAACTACTACCTCTTCTAGTCCAGAAGCATCATCTTGCATAGTTACATTTACCGCAGAAGATTTTCCCACTACTCGTTCTTCCGTTTTCATCCCTATAAAAGTAAATACAAGAGTACTTCCTTCTTTTACCGCTAAAGCATAATGCCCATCAAAGTCCGTAACGATACCCGTTTTCGCTCCTTTTACATTTACGTTTACCCCAGGAAGCGGCTTCCCAGCATAATCGATTACGTTACCGGATATAATTTTTTCCGTTTTGCTGTTTTGAGCATAACTTAATAAACTCATCATTACAAACAAGAATAAACTACAACTCTTAGTAATTGTTTGTTTCATAAGTGTTTTTGTTTTGTTAATTAATAAATTGGTTAGTTAGTAAATAATAGATTTCTTAAAAACATAAATAATAATCACGAAAAATCAACTAATAACAGTTCGTAAAAAATAAATGTAAAAAAGACAATTATTATTTTGAACCAAATTTATTAGGATAAACTTTTCCAACTATCCTGTACTGTCCTGTAATTGTAACAATATTAAATAAAAAAAACGTATTCGTAATTAAAATTAGGATTAAATTCCAAATATTGAATAAAAACAGATGCTTGATAAGATATGTGCAATTCTAAAATAGAAAAGCATCTACAAAAATGCAGATGCTTTTCTATTTTTAGATTTTTTAGTTCTTATTTATAAGATAACCAAACACTCATCTCCCTCTTTTCATGATTACCCCATGAAAAATAAGGGATCATTTTTACTTCTTTAAGTTGGGCGTTTTTAGGAACAAAGGGACTATATAATTTGGTGCCTCTAGGGGTCGTACCATTAAATAAAAATCCCGTTTTTACCACCAATAATTTTCTTTTATTTATTTCAATCATTTCTGTTTTAAATGAAGCATTTAGATCGATTGCCACCTCGTTTATACTTAAACCTTTAGGTAACTGGTCTGATTCTAAACAATACAATATTGGCCCTCGTTTTACTGCAAGTTGATTTTTATCTTCTTCTACTAATGGATTGGCTTGCATCAACTCAACTTTCATAGGAATCGTAAGTTCTATTATATCACCTTTTTTCCAATTTTGTTGAATTTTAGCATACGTCCCAGAAATTAAATTGTTATCAACAATTGTATTATTCACTGCAACCGTAGCTCCTTGACTCCAACCTGGAATTCGAAGAAAAAAAGCAAAATTTGAATTTGGCGCTTGAAGTATTTTTAAAATGATTTTACCATCCCAAGGATAATTCGTAATTTGTTCTACATGAAGTTGTTTTCCGTCAGGTGTAACGGTATTTAAAATTGTACTTCCGTACAAATTGACATAAATTCCCTCTTTTGAAAAACTATAAGCATAATTAGTAACTTCGGCAATAGTTCGGGTTACATTTGGAGCACAACAATTAGATAATTTAATATACCCTTCTCTCTCTTTATTCCATCGTTGTTTAAAAGGCAAATCATTGGAAACATTCAGAGGATTATTATAACAAAAAGCAGTACCTTCTAAACTAATGCCAGACAGCACGCTATTGTACAACGTTTGTTCCATAATATCTACATATTTAGCATCAGCTGTAATTTGTAACATCCTCCAATTCCACAATACATTTCCAATATTGGCACAGGTTTCAGTATGCGCTGTGGCATTAGGTAGTTGATAAGGTCTCCCATAAGCTTGATGGATTTTTTGTACATCAGCAGGATTATACGAAGTCCCATCAGGCGATACTCCGTCATACAATGAACCACAAGCTCCTGTAATGTACATTTTTCGATTTACAACATCTTCCCAAATTGATTGTAGATTATCTAACAATTTTGTTTCGCCTGTCTCAGCATATAAATCAGCGACACCTGCATACAAATAATTTGCCCTTACTGCATGTCCCATTGCAGTAGTTTGCTGTCTAAAAGGTATTCGATCTTGGTTATCGTCAGTACCATCATTGGTAGTGCCTCTTATATCGATTAAATTATTGGCTAATTCTAAATAACGAGGGTCTTTTAGGGTGCGATACATTTCTATAATTCCCATATAATGAGAAGGACAAATAGCATTTCGCGCTAATTCTGGTGAAGCTTTCTTATAAAAATCGTATAAAAAATTAGCCACTCCTTTAGCAATAGTCAAAAAATTTGTTTTTCCAGTGGCTCGATAGTGTACACAGGCTGCTGTCATCAAATGGCCCATATTGTACTTTTCAAACCCTAATTGTTTTTTTAATTCATCAGAACCTAAAGTTCCCCAACGCTCTTCTATTAAAACAGGTGTATGGATGTATCCGTCTTTTCTTTGAACTTTAGCAAATAACGCAATGGCTTTATCCATTTCGGCATCGAGTTTTTTATCCTTTGTAATGGCATAGGTTGCAGCCATTGCTTCAAAGATTTTATAAAAATCACCATCATGGAATGAAGGACCGCTAAATTTGCCTTTCATCAAACCAGCAGCAATTTCAAAATTTTTATACGCATGTGTAATAGAATCGTTATGATACAAATTCCACATATACGGTAATGTATTTTGAACCTCTACATCAAATTGTTCTTTCCAAAATCCGTTAGTCCATTTGACATCATGTATATCTACACTCTGCAATTTAGAATAAGGGCTATTTGCATTAGCTACTAAACCATTTTTTTGAGCATTTACAGCAAAGCCCAAAGAAAAGAATACAACTAAAAAAGCTACATATTTATTCATACTCCTATTATTTGACATAAAAATTAATCGTGCGAATCATTGTATCTCCATCGGAATCAACTACTGTTAATAAAAATGAAGCAATCCCTTTATTTACAGGAGTAAACAGTATTTTTTTGTCTTTTATGACCCCACTCCCGTTTTGAATATCAGAAACAGAATATATTGGTTTCTTTTCAAATCCTTTGAAATAGTCATTCATTGAAAGTACTATCGACTCACCACTGTTTATAAAATAGTGTGGTTTTGACATCCAGTCTAAATAATCGTCTAACTGTGTAAAACCATCCTTATCTTTATCTGAATTAGTCTCTGAAAAATCTCCAATAGTTGACTTTGGGTTCAAACCATGTGCTTCCTCCCACCAATTAGGCAAACCATCATGATCCGTATCCCAATCTGAAGAGCGATAATCATTTTTAAATTCTGGCCAACCACCTGCATCTGCTTCACTGTCTATTAATCCTCCTAAACCACTTTTACTTCCTTTATACGTATAATTACCCTTTAACGTCTCATCAACAATTCGTATGTCATGTTTGTCAAAAAAAGGCTGATTAGCACCCACATCTGAAAGTACATCTTTATAAGCAGCCGCTGCTATTTGAGTAGTTACATAAGATTCAAAAAATGGTTTTGGTACAAATACATCATAGTCCACAATCGCCTTATTTGACAACGTAAACTTTCTCCCTTTATCTTGATTTTTTTCGTTAAAATAACCTGGCATAACGTTTCCATCAAAATAGTATTGTTGCTTCCCTTTTCCAACCCCTTCAATTTGAGCATTTAAAGCCACGAATAAATCAGTAGAAGTTCCAGGTTTATAAAAATTGTTTACAAAATTTACTTGATTAGCACCTCCATCTGTAGCACGATGCCCCCAATTATATACAACATTATTTCTGATGTCTATTTTCCCCCCGTAATATCCATCTCCATTCAAACCACCACCAATACTCCAGTTTCTACCTTCGTTATGAGCTAATAAATTATGATGAAAACTTCCCACATCACCCCCAATAGTTGCAGCATAACCATGCATTTTGCCCACACCATATTTATCATGTCCAGCTATATTTAATGCCTCCGATATTAAAGTACGTTGTAATGTGATATTGTGTGCGCCCCTAGAACTAAATGACTCATCGATAGTCCAACTTATAGAACAATGGTCAATAATGCTATGATTAGCTCCCGTTAATCCCATTCCATCATAAGTAGTTCCCCCACCTATTCTCACTTTTAAAAATCGTATAATACCATCATTACCTGTCAATCCAATTGGCGCTCTAGTAATGGTAATCCCCTCTCCCGGAGCAGTTTGGCCAGCTATGGTAACATAGGGATTATTTACCACTAATCTTGATTCCAATTTAATATTTCCAGCAACATTAAAAACTATAGTTCTAGGTCCTACAACGGTTTCCACTGCTTCCCTTAAGCTACCTGGACCGCTATCATTAAGGTTAGTAACTTCGACCACTTTACCACCTCGCCCTCCTATTGCGTATCGCCCATACCCTTCGGCTCCTGGAAACGCTAATTGTGCAGGTCTGAAAGACCAAACTGCTCCTTGGGTACTATTCCCTTTTGAATCTATTTCATCTACACGCCAATAATAAGTTGTTCCACTGTATAAATCTGAAACAAGAAATTTATTCTCAACCCATTTGCCTTTATATTCACTTGAGTTTGTCGTAGCCTCAGCCAACTGTTTTTCATTCTCCCCAAAATACAAATGATGTGCAACCACATCTTTAGCCGACTCCCATTCCAATACTGTTGTTTTATTTTCTAAACTCACATGTTCATTTCTATCAAAAGGTATTGGTGAATACGCTTGTTTTTTTAAGTTTGGAGTATCCAATTCAAATCCATTCAATACCATTTGTTGAATACCATTTTGATAATTTTCATCCAGCTCAAATAGAATTATCACAGGTTGTGACTTGACTACTTCAAAATTAATATAAGCCATCCCAGCATCTGTTTTTGAATTCGCACGATTACTAGGCTTTATGGTTTGATTTAACACTCCATTGACATAAATTTTTATTGGAGCAAATGTTTTACCCTCTATTTTATCAAACGTATTATGAAACGTCAGCAATGAATGTTTACCCTCTGTCAAACCTTTAATTTGCATTTCTAATTTATCATTGGTTACTATACCATCACTCACCAATTTACTATAATAGGGCGCACTCATTCCGACTTTATACCAGCTTGACGAAAAATTTCCTTTTAATTGAACCGTTAGTGGCCCAAATGCTTTTTCTACCTCTTTTTGTTCGCTTATTGGCCAGGAAATATAAGAGGGGTCATTTACCTCTTCTATTCTTCTTTGAAAAAAATCAAAATCAACTTTTAACACATTACTTTTTACTGATTGTGCTTGTGTGCTTGTTGCACTAAGTGCTAAGATTCCTATAGCACGGATTACATTTTTTATCATTTTTATTTAATTCAAGTTGCTTTTTTCTGTTATCGTTTTATCTAATAGATTAATAATATCTTTTCCCCTTTCAGGAGGAAATACATTGATAATTTTATATATTCCATTCTGAAGTTCTACTTCAATTGTGGTGTTTTGGGATGCATGCAATTTAAAATGGACATTCCATTCCTTTGGCCAAGCTGGAAACAAAAATATTTTACCTTCCGTTTCTTGCAATAGCATTTCTTGCATTCCTATCATTCCTGCTCCTCCCCAATTATGATCCGGTGTCCAATCAAATCCAGGACCCCAAAATGCAGGAAAACGTCTTTCTGAGTTAGCCATTTTTAATTTGTTGTATTTGGCTGCTTCTTGGGTTAATCCCAAACGGGCTGAAAAAATATTATCTTGTTTCCAACCCACATGACTTCTAAATTTAATTGCATCAGTATCGAATTTCCAAGTATTCAAAGCGACTTGTAAATCAGGCTTGCCAATCGCATAAATTCCCCAAGGAAAAACTGGATACAATTGTGGCACTTCCACATTATTAATTCGTTCCCATGATTTAGCAGGAATAAGCATTTTATGAGAATCCTCCAAAATATAATTCAAAGGAGGAATTCGTTTGTAAAATGACAGCAAATACTCTTTTTCTTCTTTATCTTCTGTATTTTTTAAAAGTCCTTCAGTCACAACACGCAAAGCAGCTATGGTACTGGTTGCATTATTTGCCATCTTATAAGTCTCAGCAGCTGAACCTGGATATAGAATCAAATTTCCATTGGAATCTAATCCTTTTATGCCCCTATTTTTAGCTAAATATTGATAATGTTCATCAAAAAAACGAAGACAACTCATAATAAAAGGCTTATACTTTGTAATTGCTTCATTGGTATATTCTTTTTGCAGTAACATCATTTGACAAAACTCCAATACTGTATCCCATTGGTATTCTAACCACGCATTGTACTCCACTCCAGGATCGAAATTTTCGGGACGTTTCCAAGCATATTCTGCAGGGTTGGGTAAACCAAAATTTTCCAATTGTTCTGTAAAAGAAGCACCTTTATGTTTCCAATACACTTCGGAACGCAATTCGGCATTTTTTTGCAAACTCAAGTAATAATCCAACTGGGATTTCATCATATCATAATCCCCACTTTTCAACATAGGAAAGTAGACCAATCGCTGATTTTGAGCCGTCATAGTCCCTCCTCCCCAATTTCTAAAATCGGGCGTAAAATTTAAACTAGCATTCGTAAAAACAGGATCATAGGTAAATAGTCCTCCATTAAACTTTGTTGGGTATTTTCCATACGCATTACAACCTAACATGTAACGAAATAACTGGTAATTTTGACCCATTTGGTAGACAGAGTCTTTGGGTATTTCTCCCGTTTTTTGTGTAAGGATAAAACTTCTATCCCAAAACCTATTCCACCAAGAAACGGTCTTCTTCTCTGATTTTTTAGTGTTCTGAATCCCTTCTTTAACTTGATGAGCTAGAGCCGATTCCCATTGGTTAATCTCCACTGATTGATCGGTATGAAGGTTAACCGTTAGCGATTGTTTTTTCGAAGGTTTAACACTTACCAGACTATATCCTTTACAATCTGTATCTTGATATTTTGACAGGTAGGTAGCTTCGGGTTTCATCTGACTCCCTTGCATAAAACCACCAAAAATAAGTCCTTGTAATGGATTCAACATTTGATTTTTGACCGCTTCCATTTTTTGCTGTTTTACAGCAACATCAAAAACCGTTTGCTCTCTATTATGGTGATAAAACTGTACGCCATTTTGGACAAACGAAACCGAGTCTTTAAAAGTAATTACCTCAGGTTGAGGCGCCCATTTATAGGAATTGGCATTGTTTTCTTTTCCTTTCAAAACACGATTTAGATGACGCCAAGTTTCATAAGAAGCTTTCATCGTGAGTGGTGTTTTACTTTCTAGATCCAAATGAATTATTGGATGAAAAACATCGACCCAAAGCTTAATTTGAGTTCCATTTTGAATAATTTTCACACAACCGTCTTTCAATATTAATTCCTGACGAAATTCTAGATTATCTTTGAATGGATTGGGGGTCAAACTGACTTTAATTCTACCTAATTTTAATAATTGATTGTTTTCATCAAAAGTACCACTACGAGAGAAATAAAAATACAAATTACCTTTTTCGACCCAAACATTGGCTCCAATATCTCCTCCTCCCAAAGGCATTGATTCAGACGAATTCGCACTTTGAGTTTCCCAAACCTGATTGTAATTTTCAATCACAGGAATTTGCGCCTCAACACAAATCGAGAAAAGCATCAAAATAAAAGTAATTGTAGTTTTCATCTCAAATAATTTATTTACCACTCATCTGTTCTAAAGGATGAAACAGGCAAACCACCTGCGCTAAACAATTCGGCTATCACAAAATCTTTAAACAAATAACGCACTGCAACCGGTTTAGCAACTTGGTCTGAAGTTAAAACCACTGATTTTCTACGAACAACAGTCTTAGCTGGATAAAAGACTTTATCTTCTCCTGCTAATTCAAATCCTGTAACCTCTTTATCATAAGATGTAATACCATTAGCGACATCGTCAAAAGAAACTGTTACAGTTCCCTCTTTAATTTCCATCGATTTGTATTTAGGACTTTCAAATTCAATGCCTTCAATTCCATAGGTTTTTGCTAAAGCTAAAAAGGCCAATCGGTTACCTCCTTTTTCTTTATTCATCGGATGAATATTATTTTGTTCGCCGATATCCATCAACACAGCCATTCCTGAATTTGAAATTTCCTTTGAAGCTTTTAATTGGGCTTCTCTTAAGTAAGCTGAATTGTATTGTTCTAAATAATCTTTCGGATGAAATTGAGCATAATTAAATGGCGCTATTTGAGCATAATAAAATGGAAACTCTCCTTGCTTCCACAAGGTTCTCCAACTGCTGACCATCTTCTTCATCAAAGCAGTATATTCTGCAGGTCTTTCATAATTAGACTCTCCTTGGTACCAAATACACCCTTTAATCCCATAACCAATTACAGGAGAAAGCATCCCGTTGAACAAAGTTGTTGGAACACGATTGGGATCTTTTACTAAATCTTCCTTTGTCGTTGGAATTTTAGCAGTTGTAAAATCCTTCAGCATTTCTTTGTTCATCCAGGCTTCCATACTTGATCCTCCGTAGGAAACATGTATTAACCCGACTGGAACTTGTAATACTTCTTGCAAGAGCGAACCAAAATACCAAGCAGTTGCACTAAAATTAGAAGTAGTTTTAGGTGTTGCACTTTCCCATTTACCTTGAAAATCATCTAAAGGTTCTAATACCGTTGCTCTTGGTATCGTAATGAAGTGAATGTTTTTATTGGTTGATCTCACAATTGTTTCATTCCCATTTTTAACGGGTTGTCCCTGAAATCCTTTTAACGGCATTTCCATATTAGATTGTCCTGAACACAACCAAACTTCGCCAATAAGAATATTTTTTACTAGTACAATTTCCTTACCTTGAGTCAGTTGAATAGAATACGGTCCGCCAGCAATTGGTGTTTGCAATTCTGTTTTCCATTTCCCTTGTTCGTCTACTTTAACTTGATAGATTTTAGCATCCCATGATGTTTTTACAATCAAGGTTGTGTTCGGATCTGCCCAGCCCCACATAGGTGCTTTTGACTTTTGTTGTAACATCATATTGTCAGAAAAAAGCGCTGGCAACTTGATTTTTGCATGCATTTGAAAACTTACGAAAATCAAAAATAATCCTAGAATAATGTGTCTAATACGTTTCATATTTTTTATTTATTTTTCTTTTACAATAGTAACTGGGCCAAATAATCCCGCTTTCAATAAGGGCATCCCTTCCAATCGGTAAGGTGCTGTTGTCCAAGTTGATCGTTTTTCTTTGGGTAATTTCTGATCTCCAATCAATCGATTAGCCCAAGTATTGGTAATTTTTATGATTACTTTATTTTTACCTTTTTTAAGTGTCGATGAAATAGCTATTCTGTGAGGATAGGTCCAAATTACACCACAATCTACCCCATTCAAACTGACTTCTGCAATACTTTCAAACTGCCCTAAATCTAGCGCTATTTTTTGATTCAAATTTCCATCCCAATAAAAGACTTTCGTATAAATAGCAGTACCCGAATAGTACTTGATTTGATCATCATTAGAGGTACTCCAATCAAATAGTTGATTAATTTTAATTGTATCCTTTGGGCCTTGAAATTGGGGATCAAATTGTACATCCCAGTTTTCATCTAATGTGGTAACTTTCTCAAAATTAACCCAGTTTTGATTAGAAGAAGCTAACTTCTCCTGCGTTGAATTTTTAAATACAACAAAACACGATTCATTTGCTTCTAATGACAATGGAAGTATTGTACGGCCATTTTCTACTTTCCAATTCGAAATCAATGTAGTCTTATCTAAAACCGGATTGTACAACTCTATATATTGAGCAGCAGTTCTAAATGATACGACTACCTCTCTTTTCACCTCTTTTTGATTGGAAATAAAATAAATATCTTCTGTTTCCGATTTTCGATGTGTCCATGCTAGTGTTTCAGATTCACTACGAGTCAAATCTGGGAAATAAATATCTTGCTGAATTCCTATACTTTTAAAATCATTTTCTAAATAAGGTAGCTGAATTATTTTTCCTTTACCTATTTCCCTTGTAGCAACCAAGTTGGAATTAGTACCCCAAATTGCATCGATACATTCTTTCCATTTATCATTATCCAAATCAGAATGTAAACCGGGAACTAAATTAGGTTTTTCTGCCACAAAAACAGTAGCCCCTTCACGAACTAATTGGAGGATTTTTTCAGCTACAGCTAACGAAATCATCTTGTTAGGAGCCATTTTATGACTTCCAGGAAAAAGCAAAGCGGCATAGGTAATTCCGTGCCCAAAATTTATTTTCCCATTCTCTACCTTTGCAGAGTGTACTAAGACGTCTGAATTAAAAGAATCGTATTGGTAACCATTTAAAGCATTTACCCACTGAGACAAATCAGTGGTGTTTTTTGAATACGTTACTTCTTTGGGCATTTTTGTCGTAGGTTGCCCTACATTGGCCAAACGAATTTCCTCTGACACCAGACGCTCTTTTCCAAATACATTGGGAAGAAATGGCACCAATCGATCTGGCAAAATGGAGCGAGAAGGAAGTTCTTCTCCAATAAAAACAGCCAAATCAATTACAGGATTTCCTTTTTGTAACTGAAACTGAACCCTTTGACAATAATCAACCCAAGATTTTCCTGGTTTCCACCAAGTTTGATCCCTTTGAAAATAGGATCCAACTCCATCCAATGTCATTCCAGGTTTACGATCTAGCCAAGGATTATGTACAAATACATGGTAAAAAAAACGATTAATTCCAAGAGCATAATTTCGGTCTACAACTGTTTTAAATTGGCCAGGATGTTCATCCCAATCCATTCTTAATTGTGTGAGAGCCTCCGCTTGAATAATTGGTTTTCCGTAGATATGACCTCCTGAAATAGCATCTAACATATCATTAGGTTTATCGTGTGTTGGACTTCTAAACCAAAATTCTCCACCAGGATAATCAACAAACTTATAATGAAGTAAGGCATCACTTACCATAGTAGGCGCCACATTTTCCGAACTAAATTGAACCCCCACTTTTTTAGCTTCTTCAGCCATAGTTCCAAAAAAATTATCAGCTACTAATTCTGCTATTGTTTTTCTAAAATCATACAAAATTTTTTCAGAAGTCTGAATATCATCTATTGGTATACCTGCTACAACAGGAAAATAATCCATCACATCATAGCCTCTTCTTTTCTTGAATTCATCTCTAAAAAGTACAGACCAGTTTTGGCTACCACATTCCCAACTATCAATGTGCAGGATTTGTATCACTTGAGAGGCTAGTTCAGGACCTGCCACTCTTATGGCTTCTCCAAACCATTTATCAAATTGAAAACGGATAGCTTCTGGATTAAATTTATCTACTTCCAAGCCTTTTCCAGCACCACCTGTAGCATTCATATGACCCGTAGTAGTGTGTCCAAAACGAATTATTTTCCATAATCCTTTAGGAGCTTTCCAATTCAAATTACCCTCTGAATCTACAAATTGAGTAATATTATATAGTGCTGATTTAGGAACGCAATCCTGATTAGGAATTTGTTCCAAAGTAGTTTGTGGACTTACCCTCCAGACCAATCCAGATTTTCCTTCGTAATTATCAATTAAAGACTGATTGGACAAGGTAATTTTACTTACTTTCAATGTTTGCTTCCATTTAGCCGCATCTAAATCTTCAGAACCTGGTTCTGAACCACTAGGATCGTAAACAAATCTAAAAAACTTAGCTTTTATTGGTTTAATCGCGTGTGTATACGGTGCATCTGTATCCTGCCAACCATGACGAGGGGCATTCATTTGTTCGTGTAATTCAAAATGAACCCCATCATCACTAGCCTCAATTTGTAATCGTTGAGCCTGATAATTATTGCCTTTGGTTTCTATAACAATCGATTTACATAAGAACGGCTGGTCAAATTCATACTGAATCCAACCTTTATCTTCTAACTTAAAATTACCCTCTTCATTTTTATTGGCTAAAAATGAAACCGCTGTATTGCCAATAGAAGAGGTCACTTTTGGTAATTGATCTTGGGAAGTATTCTTTGATTCCTTCAAAGGAATAGCAAATACAGCAATATCTTTATAGAATCCTTGATAGTCATTAGGTTTAGTCAACTGAATTGTTGTCGCAGTGCCACCTTTAACGATTTTTTCTGACCAAACGATTTTTTGCATCGCGATTTCGGGTGTTATCCAAGGACCTCCCGCTACGGCAAATCCATCTGAGGCATGCATGGCAATTTTTAAACCTAATCTTTTAGCTTCAAGAATAGCCCAATGAACCATTTCCCACCACTGAGGACTTAATTGCAATATAGGTGGATTAAGTAAAGGCGGATCCGCTGGTCCCTTAATCGACATTAAATAGGCTCCCGCTATACCCGCTTGCTTCATTGCTTCTAAATCGGCAGTGATTCCTTCTTTAGAATAAGCACTTTGCAACCAATACCAATACACCCATGGCTTGGATGAATCCAATGTGGGTTGAAAAAATGTAGTTTGTTTCCGCTCCTTTTCTTGAGCAGAAAGCAGGCCAACCAAAAAGAAAAAAAGAAAAAAATATTTTTTAATTAGCATCAATTTAAAATTTGAATTTTTTTAGACTTCCATCTAATCCTTTTTCACTTTTAGAGAATGGCATTAGGTAAAAACTATAGTCATAATTTCCTGAAGCAATTTGATATTTTGCTAAAGGTTGTGCAACGGGAGACCAACTATCATTTCCGCCTACTCCCATTTGAATTAAATCAATATTGACAGTAATAAATCCAGGATCTGTTAAGTCAAAAGTATGAGTAGCGCCTTTTAAATTTTCTTGAGTATAAGGCCAAGCACTCATACTTAACGGTTTTCCGTCATTAACAATTAAAAGACCTTTTTGCGATTGAGTAGTCGAAAATGCCATCCATCTCACCTCTGTTCTATTGCTATTCTCTTGAGGTTTTACATACGACTCAATAAATTGATTTAATGGTAAAGAGTACTTAGCTATTGGAAATCCAAAACTACGATCACTATAATTTTCTAATTCGCCCTTACCATACCAACTAACTTGATCCAACTTTCGTTGAATTCCCATTTGAAGACCCACTTTTGGAATATTAGGTAATTTGTCAGAGGCTTTCAGACTATACTCTACTTTTACAATTCCTTCTGGGTTTATAGTATAGAGCATTCGAACCTGAGCACTATCTTTAATTATTTCATAATTGCTTGTGACTTGTATTCCTTTATCCGATTGAGTCAATTTCACTGTCATCAGTTGTGGTTTAGCTTGGTACCATTGTTTTAAAACTTTATGCGATTTCCAGCCTCTTTTATCATTGTCTGTCAAGGGTCTAATAAAATTAGGTAATAGTGGTGCAAAAATTTGTTCTTCGCCATTAAAAACATAGGAATTTAACGCACCGTTATCCTTACTAACAGTAATATCAAATGTTTTTCCTTTGATTTTAAATTCTGAATTTGATTCAGTAACATGGGTCGTTTCTTCCTTTTTGGAATTAAAAGAAACAGTTGCTTTCTTTTGTACCAAAAACTGATCGGTTGCTACCGCATATCCTTTTTTAGCCCAAGGTGTATCGGAAGAAAGTTGAAATTCGATAGTACTAAAATATTCAGCATCAGATTTCATTTTAGGCAAATACGGTTTTAGGTTAAAAACGGTCGACTCACCAGCTCCTAACTTAAAAGGTTGTAATTGCTTTACTTTAATTACATTTCCATTTTCTAAAATTTGAATTACTGGAATATAGGTTTCTAACGAATTAACAGATTGGCGGTTTTTGATTAAAATCTTAAAATCTTTCGAATTGTTTGTGTTCGAATCATTATTAGTTGCTAAGTGCATCTCAACAGGCTGAAATACCCATTTACTTTCATATAAAGATGCTTTGGGTCTTCCGTCTGAAGCTACTAATCCCTTAGTGTTAAAATTACCATCATGATACTTCTCACCAAAATCACCTCCATGAGCATAAAACTCTTGACCTGTTTTAGCATCTTTTTTAACCAAACCCTGATCTTTAAATTCCCAAATACACCCCCCAATAACTCTTGGTTGAAAACGAAATTCATCCCACAATTCTTTTAAATTGCCTACAGAATTCCCCATAGCATGAGCATATTCTACAAAAATAATAGGACGTGTGTCTTTTTGCTGATCCACTAAGAATTTAGGTGTAAAAACACCTGGATAAAAACGACTAACAACATCAACATACGGTTCGTCTTGCGGATTTTCAAATCGATGTGCATGATCTATAGTTTTGGGATATTTGGGATCTAAAGGATCAATATAGCCATCTAACCTAGGATTTCCTTGAGCCGGCTCATAGTGTACTGGTCGAGTAATATCAAAATCATGAACCCAACCCGACATAGCGGCATGATTAGGCCCCTTACCACCTTCGTTCCCTAGACTCCAAAAAACAATACTAGGATGATTTTTGTCTCTTTGTACCATCCGAGTCATTCGTTCCATATAAGCATTGGTCCATTGGGAATCATTACTTAATTTACCCCCTACCCCATGAGTCTCTAAATTAGCTTCGTCCATCACCATAATACCATATTGATCACATAAGTCATAAAAATAAGGATCACTTGGATAATGACTTGTTCTAATTAAATTAAAATTAAATTTTTTAATGGTATTTATGTCTTCCAGTATATCTGTTCTGGATACCGCTTTCCCTTTAGTTGGATGATGGTCATGACGATTCACTCCATACACATAGGTTTCTTTACCATTAATCAACATTTTACCATTTACCTTAGAAAATTCAATAGAACGAAAACCTACTTTGCAGCTTTTAACTTCTGTAATTTGACCTTTACTGTCTTTTAGAAGCATGGTCAAAGTATACAAATTAGGATTTTCTGTACTCCATTTCAATGGATTTTTTATGGTTTCTTTAAACATTCCAAAACGAACATTGTCCAAACGTGGATAACTTTCGTTGATTATATCTTTAACAGTCTTCTTTAAAGCTTCTTTAAATAATGGCTGGTTATGAGCATCATACAACTGCACTTCAAATGAATAATCATACACTTTGTTATCACCTGTTAAATTTTCTAATTTAGGGCGTAACTGAAAAATTGCATCTTCATACTTTTTATCCAATTTAGTTTGATAGAAAAAATCTTGAATTCGTAATTTAGGCTCAGCCATAAGATACACTTCTCTTTGTATTCCACTAACTCTCCAATGGTCTTGATCTTCTAAATAAGATCCATCTCCCCAACGTATTACTTGAACAGAAAGAATATTTTCACCTGATTTTAAATAGGGTGAAATATTAAATTCTGAAGGCAAAAAACTATCCTCACCATACCCTAAAAACTCTCCGTTCAACCACACTTGAAAAACAGAACTTACTCCACCAAAATGCAATGTAACGTTCAAGTCTTTCCAATTTTCAGGTACTACAAAGCTTCTTTGATATGACCCCACCCCATTGTAGTCTTTAGGGATAAGAGGCGGATTTACTGGTCTAAAAGGATATACAGCACTTTTGTAAATTGGGATATCATACCCTTTCAATTCCCAATTAGATGGTACCTCAATAGTGTCCCAACCTATAACTTTTTCTTTGTAAAAATCTTTAGGAGCTTCGGCTAGGTTTTTATCGTATCTAAAATCCCAATTCCCATTTAATGACTGTAATCGACTCTTATCTCTGTTGCCTACTAAAGCATCTTCTATATTAGTGTACGAATAGGCAGTTGCTCTTGAAGGCTGTCTATTAATGCTGGTAACCGTAGGATCTTCCCAAGGAGCATACGTGTATTTTTTAGGAACTTCTGGAATACCTGCTGGCTCACCTGTTACAGTTTGTGCTTGAATTACATAGCTGAACAAAAAGATACTAAATATTAAATTTATTTTTTTCATAATTACTTTTCTAAGGGTACGAATTTCATTTCACTTTTACCTAAATCTTTAGAGGTAGCAACTGCTATACCCCGCTGTTCTTTTTTATTTACGGCACAATAAAAATGATAAACAATTCCATTGTGTTTTACCACAAACGATTTATGAGCAAACATAGCATCGTACTCTTCTGATGATTTAATTAAATCCTCTCCTTCCCAATCTTTCCAATGAATTAAATCGTTAGATACTGCAAATCGATTAAAAGCACCTGGTTTCCAAAAAGCACCGAAATAAAACATAACCCAGGTATCATTAATGCGTTGAATATACGGATCTCCTGAAATTCCTTTATGATGATTAATAAGTGGAGAACTACTACCAAATCGTTTCCATGTTTTCATATCATTAGAAACCGCCATTGCAATTCGTTCTGCACCACGTGCTGGTTTCAAACTATCTCCTCTTGCATTGTAATACATGATAAAATTATGACCCGAAGCTTTCGCTTCATCTCTAATTACAGTATTCTTATACATGGTACTATTGTCCCACCAACGCACATCGGTATCTTTAGGACTGAGAACAGGTTGATCCAATCGATTAAACTCATGTGCTTGAGTTGGTGTTTTATTTGTATAAGCCATTCCAATAGACAGTATTCCCGCTTCATAACCCCGACTATCTCCACCAAAATAACTCATCCAATACTTTCCATCATATTTCTTCCATTCGTAACTTCCTCCCCAAGTAAGATCTTGTAAAGCAATATAACCTGCTTTTTGATTTACATCCCAATGAGTGGTATTTTCAGAAAAAGACATTACTTTCCCTAAATGTTTCCAATGCAACAAATCTTCACTTTCAGCTAACCAAGTTTCATACCCTCGACCATCATAAATTAGATAAGTCATATACCATTTCCCATCTTTATGAAATACACTCGGACAATCCATTTTATATGAGTTATCTGTTGGCACCATAACCAAACCGTATTTATGAGGAGTCTTTATTTCGTTATAAATCTCATTCATTACCGAATCGGTAATCTCTCTTTTCTTGTATTTAATACCGCAACTGCCCAATATTAAAACTAGAATTCCAATAATGATATTATTTGTTTTATTTTTCATTTCCTAGCTATACTTATTCTAATTTCTTTTTAATTGAATCTAAAACTTCTTTATTCAATTTCAATTTAACCATCCCTGTTGGATGAAATCTTTTTTTCAAATCAATGGCATTAAACACAATGGTATAAATATCATTCCCTTCAGGTATCAAACAAAGCGGTGTTCTCATAATATCCCACCATTTTTTTACTTTGGTTTCAATTGGCAAATAATGAGCCTCACTCCAGTTAATCCCATCTTTTGAAAGTGTATATCCCATCATATTAGGCAAATGATGCCCCCATCCTTCTGGCCCTCCATCAAAAACTGCGATATACAACCCATTAGGCAATTGACTCACAATTGGATTTTCAACAAAAGTTGGGTGTATTGATTGTATGGGTTCTAAACCTTTATTTTTTCTTTGCCAAGGCCCTTCTAAACTATTCGATTCTGCCAAAGCTACAAACCAACCTTTACCTGATTTTTTTGGATAATCGGCCCAAGAGGCAAAGGGGTATGCGCCACTGTAAAAACCAAAATATTTATCGCCAACTTTGTATGGAAAAAAAGAAGCTACACCTTGGCGGCCTTCCCAAGGTTGTGAATCCAAACCTGGTTCCATTATAATTCCTTTATCTTCATAAGGCCCACCAATTCCATGAATACCTTCTACAGTTGATTCACAACGCCAAATTCGACCAAATGAATGATTCGGTTGAATTTCTTTGTGGACTGTATAGGCTAAATAATAGCCATACCATTTGTTTGCTTTTTCGTTAAAAACAGGCATATACGACCAAATTGCCGCTCGGCGATCGTTCATCGGATTGTCATCTTCGGTAATGGCGTACGTTCCGCTAGCTTGTAAAATAGTGGATTCTCGTTTCCAATGAATCGCATCTTTACTGGTCCAATGCCCTATCTTAGTTTTCACTCGGTCATAGTACATTTCGATCTCTTTTTCTCCTGCTCTTTCTGTTGGAAACATATGATACGTATCACCTACTTTTACCACGCGACCACCTTCAAAACCACCTTGAATTCCTTCAGTTCCCGAAAAACCTTCGTCAATAACGGGTTTGCTCTCTCCACCAATAATTTCGAATAATGGTTTCTCGTCTGAAAACCCTTCAACGATATAAGTGGGATTCCAAAGTTTTCCATCTAATAATCCCGCATTTCTAGCTACTAATTGTTGGTTGCTTTTCACTACTCCCAAAATAGTGAACAATCCTTTAGCATTTGGCAAAATTGTGTGTGTTCCTTTTGAATACGCAATGGTGTAAACATTTACGGGAGCTAATCCTGTAATCGTAACACCATTTTCAAGAATCAATTGGCCGTCCTCAATTGCGTTAGCTTGAAGGTAGCCTTTAGCATTTGTCTCCTGAAAAACACCAACCACTAACTGAACACCCTCTTTGAATTTTAATTGTAAAGGAATATTAGTTCCGTTTTTATATTGGTCTAAAGGCAGTTCAATTCCTGTTAACCCTTGAAGTTCTGGAGCTAGTCCAACAATATTGTGTTTACTCCCCGAGAAGACATGAGCATATTGTGTTGTTTTGAAAGTCTTATAATTGGATTTTACGACTTTAAAAGAAGCAGGCTCCCAACTGTTTTTTTGAGCGTGAATTGAAATCACACTCAAAAAAACAAAGACTAAAAGTATCTTATTTTTAATTTTTCGCAACATAGTATTAAAGTGCTTTATAGCTAATTTGATACGCTACATTAGGTTGAACCGTTAATTGGTATTTATTTTTCGCTAACTCAACAATTATTCCTGAATTGGTTTTTGGTTTGCTTTTACTATCAATAATCAACTTTCCTATACCTTCAGCTGCCTTTATTTTTATTTGAGATTGACTTACATACAAGGCTACTTCACCATTTGGTGTTGGCACTTTTCCTTCCATCCATTGCAAACCTCCAAGATTAGGTTTAACTTCATATTCAGCATAACCAGGAGCGGTGGGTTTTACCCCTAAATAGTATTTCCCTAACAAATAAATTGGGCTGGAACCCCAGGCGTGGCAAAGACTTTTCCCGTAAGGGCGACCATACATTGCTAAATGTTCTGCTCCTTTTTTATTAGGATTGTACTCTTCCCAAAAAGAGGTGGCTCCTTCGTGCAACATTCCTCCCCAATAGTTTTTCATTTCTTTCAATACATACCCCTGTTCGCCCATGGCGCACAAAGCTTCTAACTCATAAAAACGCATATAAGGAGTTGTAATCTGAAGAATCTTATCATTGAGTAGCACCTTGTTTTTGATACTTTGTTTTTGCTCTTCAGTAAAATAATTAAAAAAAATACCGAACATATTAGCATATCGGGTTACAATGTCCTGCATTTCACCATCTATACGCTGGTGCTTCATGACGTTTTCTTTTTTATCCCAGAATACATCAAATAATTTTGTTTTTAAATCAGATGCTAATTTTTGATACTCTTTTTGGTCTTCGGTTTCTCCTGCAATTTTAGCACTAACAGCCATAGCTTCTAGACTTCTCGCTAAAAGCATTTGTTCAAAACTGACCTCCCCAGTTTTTGGCAATCCGTTGGCCCAATCAATAAAAACCCAATCCCCTTCTAATGGTTCTAAGAATCCATTTGTATTTCTTCTTTTTAAACAGAAATCCATAAGAGATTTCATCCGCGGATAAAATGTTTTGATAAATTTGGTATCACCCGTGTGCAAATAGTAATCGTAAACACCTACAAACCAATATAAGGAATAATCCATGATGATATTAATGTGCGCTGTCACAGGTTCTTTACCACGAAGTGCCAACAACGTGCGTTCTACGGAAGCCGAATCAAAGAATAAATAATAATTCATCAAATAACTTTGATAGGCGTCGCCAGACCAAACCCAACGGTCGCGTTTAATCCCGTCTATGAAAAATTCGCGAGAGGTTAAATGCATTGTATAAGCCGACACATCCCAAATTTTATTCAACAATTGGTCTGAAGATTTGAATGCCCCACGATAGTTTAATGGTAAATATTCATAAAGCATTGAGATCGAATCATATTGTATCGTTGGGTCTGCTTGTACTTGAACATAACGAAATGCTTTAGACCCTCCATGCGTGTAAGTTTCAGCTTGATTCCCATCAAAAGACAAATGGTCTAATGTTTCGCATTTAGCGGTATCTAAAGCTTCTTCACGAGATTCGCCGTAGTAAAGTGCTAGTTTTCCTTTCCCTTTTAAACCATGAATTTTAATATAACCAAACGTTTCTTTACCAAAATCTACTAACTTACCAGTACCTATTTTCTCCGTTTTTTGGGCATTCAAAGGTTGGGTTGTTAGCTTAAAACCAGACGGTTTATTTACTGGGGAATCAAAATTCCAAGAGCCAACAGGAACCCAAGGCGTACCTGATTGCTGCGCTTTTCCATTTTCATCAATCCAAAGTTTATCTTCATTGGTTACAATCCAAGAGGAATCTGATTTTATATGCTTTCCATCAATATAAATAGCAGGCAACACTTCTTGATTGTATACTTTAAAGGAAATTTTATGTTTTCCTGCAGGAATCTTTATTGATTTTGGTTGGCCGTAAACCTGAACACCATCTAAGAGTAATTGAAACGTTCCTTCCGAATAGATTTTTACTTCGTCTGGTTCAGAGGTATCTACTTCCTTTTGAAAAGTTACCAAAGCATACGGACTGTAATATTGCCAAAGTGGTGGAAAAACTGCCTCACGCTCAGTACGTCGTACTTGCATTTTATTGCTTAACCAAACTTCAAAATCCCCTGGATACCAAATCCAAGTGGCTTCTTTTGATTTCTCCTGAGCAATCAAAAACGGAGTAGAAAATAAAGTGATAAAAATCACTAAAAGCGTCAGGGTTGAAAATCGATTTTGCATAACAGTTTATTTAGGGAATAAATATAAGTGTTATTTTTACATTTTACAACCCGTACCATCCTGAAAAATCAAAATTTTACTTAATTTACAACAGAATTGAGCGTAAAATCACACACATCTCTGACTAGAAAAATAAAAATTGGATTCTCTTTAAAATAAAGAAAATCCAATTTATAAAAGTGATACAATAACAATCACCAAAATCCTTAAAGCTATTGACTCTAAGTAACTTTATACATAAAATAATCTAATTAAAATTAAAAATTAAATATAAGCTAATAATTACTAATCCTAGTACTAAGAAAAGTAGTTTTACTCGACTACTTGTTTTAGGTACATCAGTTTCACTCACAAAATTAGTTTCCGGATTTTTATCGACAATAGAAATTACAATTGCAGCTACTAACAGTACTGCAAAAATATAAAAGGAAATCAATAGAAAATGAGGCCAAACAGGATATTGATCTGCTGGAAAAACCCACAAATACAATACTCCAACAAACAAACTAAATGCTGAACCCCAAGACAAAATTCCATTTACTGCTTTTTTAGTAGTACGCTTCCAAAAAATACTTAACAAAAATACAACTGATAAAGAGGGTGCTAAAAACCCCAAAACGGCTTGGAATATATTAAATAGATTTTGGCCTTTAATATTATCAATTGCTACAGCAATAAGAATGGCGAACAAACAGCCTACTCCAATAGTGATCCTTCCAATTTTTATTTGTTCGCTAATAGTTGCATTAGGATTAATTTTCTTAATATATATATCATTTGTAAATACGGTACTAAGTGCATTCAAAGAAGAACCGATTGTACCTACTAAAACAGCAATCATTACACAAATAACCAAACCATTCATTCCACTTGGAAATAGGTTAGTCACCATAGTCATGTAAGCCAAATCAGTGTTTTTTCCTAATTCTGGAAATAAAACAGAACAAAGAATACCAGGTAAAATAAATAATGGTAATGCCATTACTTTTAACCATCCTATAAAATTTACTCCAAGCTGTCCTTGTTCTAAATTTTTAGCCCCTAATACACTCTGCACCATGGATTGATCAGTACAAAAGAAAGCAACTGCAGCAACAGGATATCCTAATAAAATCGCAGGCCAAGGATAATGAGCATCCGATGCTGGTTGTACTAAATTCCAAAAATTAGAAGGTGTTTTAGCTATTAAGGCGCTAATTCCTCCTACTTTCTCTAACCCCAAATAAGAAAGAGTTAAAGAAACTATTATCAACAAAATCATCTGAAATACATTCACCTTAGCTATCGCTTTTAATCCTCCTGCATAGGTAAAAATACCGGAAAAAATAACCAAAACAGTAACGCTCTGCCACATGGGGATTCCTAAAATCTGGCGAACTAAAACTCCTCCACTAAATAATCCTAATGATAGCCAACTTACCAGTATTTTTACCAAAGCATACCAAGCTAAAATATTTTGAGTACTGTCTCCATAACGTTTACCCATATATTCTGGCATAGTATTCACTTTACTAGCAATATAACGCGGTGCAAAAACCATTGCTAATAGCAGTAAAAAAACAAAAGCGTACCATTCAAAATTTCCTGCGACAATTCCTGTAGCATAGCCAATACTAGCAAACGCTAACAAAGACGAAGGACCAACATTGGTACCCCACATATTAAAACCGATATTGTACCAATTGAGTGAATTACCCGCTAAAAAAAGCGTTTCATTTTTCTTACTTTGCTTCACACTTACCACATAACCGATAATCAACAAAGTCACTAGATATAAAGCAACAATGATAAAATCAAGTGTTGTTAATTTGTCGTAGATACTGTTCATATATTAAATTCTTTTAAAACATCTGCAATTTTAATTGGCATTCCTGTTTGTAAACTTTTATCCATTGCTTGTAAAAGCGCTACGGTTTGAATTCCTTCTTCCATATCAGGATAAGCAGTAAAATTCTGCTCTATACTATCTGCAAAGTAGTCCAGATAATTTTGATATTCTCCAGCATGGTGACTTTGTCCTTCAAAACGAAAATAATGTTTAAGAGTAGCATCACCCCAATGGATCATTTTTTCTTCACCCTCTCTGGTAGTAACCGAATAACGCAATTCATGATAATCGGCTTGACTGGCTCCCAATGTACCTCTCAAAATACAACTCATTCCACTATCCCTTTGTGCAGGCTGCGTTGGAGAAGTATACACTCCACTCACTCTGGCAATTCGACCGTCAGTGGCTTTAAAAATAAAATGCATTGTGTCTTCATTTTTTAAACCTGCAACTGCACCATTACTGCTTATCATTCCGTAGCCCATTACCTCTTCTATATTAGGCAAATACCATCTGATGAAATCAACAGGATGACTCAATCCTCCATACAACCATTTGAAAGACTGCAATAAAGACCACCCCTTGGCTAAAAACCAGCGATGATCTGCGTGATAATGGGATTCAATTGTGATCAAATCTCCTATTACTCCATCTTCAAAATCTTTACGTTGTCTTTTGGCTGGTTCAAAAAAACGAGAACTTTGTCCAATAAAAACTTTCTTACCGGTTTTTTGACTCAAAGCCAATAGTTCTTTAGCTTGAGACAAATCATCAATAAAAGGCTTAGTACAAACTACATGCTTGCCATGTAACAAAGCCTGTTTAACATGTTCAGCATGCAAATGGTCTGGAGTATAAATCGCAATAATATCAACAGCAGCATCATTTAAAAGGTCCTCATATTTTTGGGTATAATCATGGAAATCAAATTCCTTAGCTCTTTGTTTACATAAATCTTCATTAGTATCACATATTTTTACTAACTCTAACTTGGAACTCTGTATTGCGGCCGAAATGGTACTTCTACCTTCACCTAGACCCAAAATGGCTATTCTTAACATTATCTCTTTATTTTAATTTATTTTTTTTAAAAACACCCAAGTTTCATCTGGTTTTGCTCCCAAAATTCCCGTTTGATACTTTTTCATTTCCTGATTCCAATCATTTACTCGTGGATTGTTTTCTGTAGTTTTTGGATTTAATTCATCAAGTGTTTTACCCTTTGGAATACTTATTACTAATAGCAATTGTCTTCCATTCTTAAAAACCTGTAATTGTTGAAAATCAGCATTACAAAAACCTTGTGCAACTTCAGGCCATTTTTCAAATTGAGTAGCATGGAAATCTAAATAGTCTTGCTGTAACTTAGGATTGTCTACTAAATTTGCTGTTAGAATAACATGATCCCATTCGGATGCAGGTTTTGATTCTTTGCATCTCTCCACTTTAGAAAAATTGTAAATGGGTTTTTCGTAAACTTTAATTTCAATAGCTGGAAAGGATTGTGCTAATTTATTTTTAACTCTTTGAGGGCTATTCATTTTACCATAAATCACTAAATGATTTTGCCACTGATGTATTTGCTGATCAACAATTCGGAAGCCTTTTAAAAGCGAATTAATTTTTGGAATATCAAATTCAGATCCAACTAACTCAATAGCGACAAATTCAGGCAACTCTTGTAATTTCCAATCTTCATCTACAACAACCTCCTTTGTCAAATGAGAAAAAGAAGGTCTAACTCCAGCATTTTGCTTAACAACATTACCAACATAAGGGTTATTATCTTGCCAAATATTGCCTGCAGGACCATTATTGTTTTTTAAAATTTTCTCAGTAGGTATCCAATTATTTTTAATTGTGAAATAAGACGAACCCTCATCGGTATATAAGTACAACCATAAAAATGGGTCATGGGCGTAAGGGCTAAAGTAAACCGAATCAATATAATTTTCCTCAATTCTGCTATCGGGTTGTGCTGAAAGAGTGTAAATTCCAGAAACATCGTGTAAATGCTTGGCATAATGATGAATTTTATTTCCTATGATTGCATTATTTCTCATCACATTAGCAGTAGCATTCCACCCCCAACCTAATGAGATACCAGAATAAGCAACATCTGAAATCTCATTATGCTCTATGGTACAATTTTTCACAAATCCAGCACTAATCCCTAAAGTTCCCCAATCTTCGTTAGCGACATTTGTAATTACGTTATCTGCTACTAATTCATCCGAGCAGACCTCTCTCTCATCTTTTGGACTATACGGTAAATGTGCCTCAAATGCTTCTTCCGAGAAAACGCCAAGATTAATTGCGCTTCCTCCAATATCTTTAAACAAGTTCCCTTGAATCGTATTATGATTTGTCCCCTTATTAAAATCTAAACCTGTAGATGATAAATGCTGAAAACGACAACCTTCAAATACCGTCGTATGGGCATAATTGACTTCAACAGCAGCCCTTGGTCTACCTACCCAAGCTTGATTTTCTAAAGTTGCTTGATTGGGTGTTCCTGGTGTTTTTAATTTATAGGCATCTATTAAATACATCCCTGCTTGTAAAGGCACATGACCCTGTTGAGATGGACGAAGCCAATTACTATACTCAAATGAGATACCTTTAAATTTAAAATCATGTACCGGTCTGTCTATGGTTCCTTTTATCTGAACTAAATTTTCCAAAACGGGTACCGTAACTGTTACCGTAGTCATATCTTCATCCTTCCGAGGATAATAATATACTTTCCCTTTTTTTCTATCCAAATACCACTCGCCTGGTTCATCTAACATTGATAATGCATTAGTTAAATAAAAAGCCGAATTACCATTGTTTTTAGAAATCCACGGAGCAGGCCAAGGATGCTCACTTTGTATTCGACTTTCAGGTGCTTCAAATGAAAGTCGCGCACTATCTTTTTGTACTTGAATGTTTTTGATACGTAAGTTGGCTATAGCCCACCATTGCACAATAAACATTTCCATTCCAGGTTCAAATTGAACCGACTTATTCTTATATGGAATCCAACACGTTTGAGATTCCTTATCCCAAGAAAGTATCCTTTCCATTTGGTCACCAACAGTACTTTTTGCTCTAACCGCTTTTTTACCATTTACCCATAACTGTCGGTAATTAAGTAGTTCTCCAGCTATAGATGGCGCATCAGCCACCCAAATATCTCCTTTTTTTAATCCATTGACAACCGGTGCTAGCCTCCAGTTTTTAATTTGCAAACCGCCACTTATAATAGGTTTAGCATTATTATCGGCTATAATAGTAGTAGGACTATCTTGAGTTCCAGAGTCTTCAGGTCTAATGAATATTGGCTCATTTAAATGATACGATCCATTCATCAAAATAATCTGAATTCCATCTTTAATTAAAGGATCATTCAAACGACGCATTTCTCTTGCTTTTCTGAGAGCCATTTGCAGTGTAGCCAACGGTTTTGACTTCGTACCATCATTGCCATCATTGCCTTGGGGAGAAACCCATATCTCAGAAGCATTCATTGAAAATACTGCTGAAATTACCAACAAAATAGTTACTGTTTTTTTAAAAATATTCAATTTCATTATTGTTTTTTTTCTTTTGTGTTTATTAGCATATTATATTAAAAAATCCAATGCCTTGGTGCTAATCATAACACTCCCAATTGGGCACCAAAATAGAATGAAATCAAAAAAAAAGCATCCTGTACCCTCCTGTAATTTTTACAAACCTAGCTACCACTTTTAAGCCAATAAAAAACAAATTTGGATAGATTACAAAATACCATTAATGTAAAAAACATCGCATTCACATCCCATCAATAAAACATACGATTACTGAAAAAAAATTAAAACAAACTCTTTTTAATTCCCATTTCCAAGCCTCGTAATTCTGCTAATCCCCTCAAACGTCCTATAGCAGAATAACCAGGATTTGTTTTTTTATTCAAATCATCCAACATTTGATGTCCGTGATCTGGTCGCATAGGGATTTGGGTACCAATCACACACTCCGTTTCTACAATTGCTTTTACAACACCATACATATCAACATTACCTTCTAGATGATTCGCTTCAAAAAAACTGCCATCATCCTCACGTTGAGTACTCCTTAAATGTATAAAATTCATTTTTTTTCCATGACGTTGCACCATCCCCACAAGATCATTATCTGCTCTAACACCATACGATCCTGTACACATTGTAAAACCATTTGAAGGAGAATCAACAACTGACAAAAGTTCAATTAAATCAGATTCTGTACTTACAACCCTAGGCAACCCAAGTATTGAATATGGTGGGTCATCAGGATGAATTGCCATTTTTACATTAACACTCTCTGCAACAGGAATTATTTCTTTTAAGAAATAATATAAATTAGATTTTAATTTTTCAGCATCTATTTCATTATACCCCTCTAGAACTTTTAAAAAATCTTGAATACTATAAGCTTCTTCTGCTCCAGGCAAACCTGCTAAAATATTTTGTTGCAATTTAAGTTGGGCATCAGCACTTAATTTTTCAAAACACAAAGTAGCCGCAGCAATTCTTTCAGCAGAATAGTCTTTTTCAGCATTAGGTCGTTGCAGTATAAACAAATCAAAAGCGGTAAACTCGTTAATATCAAATCGCAAAGCTTTTGATCCATCTGCTACTTCATACGCTAAATCCGTTCGAGTCCAGTCCAATACAGGCATGAAATTATAACAAATCGTGTGAATTCCACACGCCGCCAAATTCTTAATACTCTGCTTATAATTCTCTATATAGTCCAAGTAATTTCCTGTCTGTTTTTTAATATCTTCATGGACTGGGATACTTTCTACAACAGACCAACTCAGTCCTGTCAGATTTCCATCCACACCATTTTTATACAAAATAGTATTTTTCCTTTTCTCTATTTCATGTATTTCCCACACTTCACCATTAGGAATATGATGCAAAGCTGTGACAATTCCTGTAGCTCCTGCTTGTGCAATATCAGATAATTTAACCAAATCATTAGGACCGAACCATCTCCACGTCTGTTCCATTTTTTTATCTTTTAAAAATTATTAAGTTGAGTGAGTTTACCATAAGTAAAGACACTCTAACCGAAACCAAATATAATTGTTTTTTTTTTAAAGTGTAATAATTACATTTTTTATTCGTACCATTTTTATCTATTTCAGATATTTAAAAAAATAATCCTATCAACTCTATTTTTAATTACATTTGAAAACGCAACATTTATCTATTTACTTTAATGAAACCTATCTATTTTTTATCACTTATATTCTTACTATTAGGTACAACAAGTTCAATAGCACAAAAGACAATATCACTTTTTAATCAAAATGATTTAAAAGGATGGTATGCCTTTGAGCCAGAAACAGGAAAACACAAAGAAGGATTAGACCTATTTGCAGTGGACAACAAAATGATTCGTTGTTACGGAAAGAAAGCAGGGTATTTAATGTCAAAAAAATCATTTCGCAATTTCAAATTGACTGTTGATTTCAAATGGAATACCGATACAACATTTGTCAAGAAAAATAACAGTCGAAACAGTGGAGTTATGTACCTTGTACCTAAAGAAACCCCTGATGAATTATGGCCAAAAGGCATTCAATTTCAAATCAAAGAAGGTGGAGCAACAGGAGATTTTGTGCTACTTCAAGAAGTTACATTAACTATTAATGGTATTCAAACCCAACCTGGTAAAAGTGTCGTAGCCAAGCGTTTCCAAGAAGCCGAAAATCCAATCAACGAGTGGAATACACTAGTAATCACTTCTAACAACGGGACAATTACTCAAGAATTAAATGGGAAACTAGTGAACGAAGGCATTAATTCGTCTGTAACTAAGGGCCGCGTTTTATTGCAATACGAAGGCTTTCCTATTGACTTTCGAAAAGTAGAAATTGTCAAATTGAAGTAAGCTTAATTCAATCCCTGCATACCTAAAACAATAATATTTTAAAAAAATATGTTTTATATGTTTTAAATATCGTAATATTGCAATATAACAATACAACTATGGGAGCTACAAAAACAGAAAGTTTTACAACACAACAAAATGAATTAGCCATTCTTGCTAAGGCAATTGGTCATCCTGCACGAATTGCTATTATTGAATACTTATTAAAAACCGACTCATGCATTTGCGGGGATATTGTAAACGAATTGCCTTTAGCACAACCGACCGTTTCTCAACATCTAAAAGAATTAAAAAATGCAGGTTTGATTAAAGGAAGTATTGAAGGAACTGCTATTTGTTATTGTATTAACCAACAAGGATTTAACAAATTGAAAGGCTTTTTTGAAAATATAAATTCGTATCTTAATAAGAACGAATGTTGTTAACTTAAAACACCAAATTATGACACTATCAGCAATTAAATCCGAATTGAAAAAACTAACTACTATCACATTTCAATTGCCTAATGGCGAACTGGTTGCTCCTCACTTTCACGTGACCGAAGTAGGCAAAGTAACTAAACATTTTATTGACTGTGGCGGTACAATTAGATATGAAGAAGTAGTTAATTTCCAATTATGGGAAGCACAAGATTACGACCACCGATTGCATCCTGAAAAACTATTGCATATAATAGAATTGTCTGAACAAAAATTGGGTATCCCTGATTTAGAAATCGAAGTAGAATACCAAATGAAAGACAGTATTGGAAAATTTGGTTTAGATTTTGACGGTACTCATTTTAAATTGACATCTAGATTAACTGATTGTTTAGCCAAAGACCAATGCGGTATTCCTGAAAATCAATTACAGTCCAAAGTAGGCCAATGGAAAGCGAAAGCTACATCTTGTTGCACACCTGATTCTAATTGTTGTTAATGTAAATAAAATTATGAGTACTACTAAAAAGAAACATTGGGAAAACGTATTTTTAACAAAAAACGAAACCGAAGTCAGTTGGTATCAACCAAAACCTGAAACTTCTATAAAATTTTTTATTAAGAATAAGATTCCAAAAGACGCTAGAATAATAGACATCGGGGGAGGAGACAGCCATTTAATTGACCATTTATTGGCCATGGGATATACCAACTTGTATTTATTGGATATTTCTGAAAATGCGATTCAAAAAATTAAAAAAAGACTCGGTACTGATGCCAGTAAAGTAACATTTATTGTTTCTGACATATTGGATTTTCAGCCTGATACAACTTTTGATGTTTGGCATGATAGAGCCAGTTTTCATTTTTTGACTACGGATGATGAAATCAAAAAATATACAAAATTAGTAACTAATTCCATCCGTACCAATGGTTTTTTATTCATGGGAACTTTCTCTGAAAGTGGTCCACTAAAATGTAGTGGATTAGCAATTACACAATATTCTGAATCAAAACTTAATACCGTTTTTGGAATTGAATTTAAAAAACAAGAATGCTTTTCAGAAGATCATAAAACACCTTTCGATACTATTCAAAATTTTATTTTTTGCACCTTCAAAAAGAAATAATATGTTTTCTAATTTAACTCACACATTGCAATTGGTTGGTTCAACTTTAATTTCCGAAGAACGAAAAGAAGTCGTACTCCCACTAATTGATTACATTCAAAACAAAGTAAATCATCAAGAAGAAGTTCGTCTGAATTTCATTTGTACTCACAATTCACGTCGCAGCCATTTATCCCAAATTTGGGCGCAAACGATGGCATTTCATTTCAATATCAAGAATGTATTTTGTTATTCGGGTGGTACCGAGGCTACCGCTATGTTCCCTAAAGTGGCCGAAACATTAACTAATCAAGGATTTCAAATCCAACAATTAAGTAATACGTCTAATCCCGTATATGCCGTAAAATTCGATACAAACGAAGCTGCTATCCTCTGTTTTTCCAAAACATTTGACGATGCTTTCAATCCGAGTAGTGAATTTGCAGCTATCATGACCTGTTCGTCAGCCGATGCAGGTTGTCCGTTCATTGTGGGAGCTGAGAAACGCTTCCCTATTCGCTACGAAGACCCCAAAGCATTTGATGGAACAGAATTAATGGACGCAAAATACGCTGAACGAAGCTTGGAAATCGCTTCGGAAATGTATTATGTTTTTTCGAAAATAAATAACTAATAATTACACCACACATCAATTTCAATACTGAATGTATCTTAATTTCTTAATGGTTCAACAATGAAAAAAAGACTAGGATTTTTAGACCGATTTTTAACACTATGGATAGTTCTCGCCATGCTAGTTGGTGTATCCATAGGGTATTTTATTCCTAATACTGCTGATTTTATCAATTCATTTTCATCAGGAACCACCAATATTCCGTTAGCCATCGGACTCATTTTAATGATGTATCCGCCTTTGACTAAAATTGATTTTTCACAAGTACCTCAGATGTTTGAAAAGCCGAAACTACTTACCGCTTCCTTTTTCATTACTTGGATTGTAGGGCCTTTTTTGATGTTTTCTTTGGCTATCTTATTCTTACAGGACTTTCCAGAATACATGACGGGCTTAATCATTATTGGATTAGCGCCTTGTATTGCGATGGTGATTGTATGGAACGAACTCGCTGAGGGCAACCGAGAACTCACCGCAGGATTAATAGGTATCAACAGTTTGATACAGGTTTTCTTTTTTAGTTTGTATGCCTATTTTTATCTTGAAATTATGTTACCGCTATTTGGCATCAAAGGTTTAGCATTGAACATTACTATTGCCGAGATTGCTCAAACTGTTGGCATCTATTTAGGTATTCCGTTTGCATTAGCTGTGTCAAGTCGTTATGCTATCAAAAAATTCATTGGAGACAAATGGTTCAATCAAAAATTTATTCCGTTTGTTTCACCTATTACACTAATTGCTTTATTGTTTACCATAGTGGTAATGTTCAGTTTGAAAGGCGAAATGATTGTTAATTTACCCCTAGATGTACTCCGCATTGCTTTACCCCTGGTTATTTTCTTTGCCATTATGTTTACCTTAATGTTTTTTGTAAGCAAAAAAATCGGCGCTAATTATCGCGATGCGGTAGCCTTATCCTTTACCGCCTCTGGGAATAATTTCGAATTAGCCATTGCAGTTGCTATAGGTGTTTTTGGTATCAATAGCGGACAAGCTTTTGCAGGTGTGATTGGGCCTTTGGTTGAAGTCCCTGCTTTAATTACGCTAGTGAATGTAGCGTTTTGGTGGAGGAAGAAGTATTACCATGGAAAATAAAAAAACCGTTACACTATATATAATGAAACGGTTTTTATAATAAAATTGATTTTTATTAATAATAAAATACAGATTTAATCACTTAGTTTGCTTAAAATGAATAACCCAAACCGAGACCAAAAGTAGGGAAAACTCCAGAGGCTTTAAAATCTTGAGAATAACCTGTATCTGAATAATTAAATTTTGAATATGCAAAACCTAGATTTAAATCTAGAACAAAACCACTATTCCACGTCCATTGATACCCACCTTTAGCACCTACTTTTATTGATGAAAATTTAGTTTCAGTTTCAGGTGAATTAAAAAATGAAGGTTCAGTAACCTTACCTGAAGTAAAACCTGCAATTGCCCCACTATACCAACCAGACATCACTTGATCAAAATAATACCTATACTGTAACTCTGCACCTGTACTAGTATATTTTGCCCCTGCAAAACTTAACGAAGAAATACCAGCACCCAAAACAGCAGAACTATTATCAGATAATTTATGTTCAAATGACACTAAATCAGTTCCCCCAAGAATTGCTAAAGGATTAGCTTTAATGGCGTTTTCCTGTGCATTTGCTAATCCAAATGCAAAAACTGCAGCAGCAGTTAAAATAATTTTTTTCATATTTTAATTTTTATTTATCCAATGTCTCATTTGAACTATTTGACTTTATTAATTTAACGGGAGACAAATACCAAAAAAGATATCCGTTAAAATTTTTATTCTTTTATCGCTTCAAAATATCCTTCAGAGATATTCTTCACAATTGTTACACCTGAAGAATTTTCTCTGGTTAATTTTCCAGAAAAAGTACCTTTGATTTTCCCTGAATCTAAATTGATATTAGATTCAGTAATTTTTAAAACAATTTGATATTGGTTAGTTGTGTAATAAGTGATAAAAGCACCTGAATAATCTGTAATATATGCAGATCCTATACTATTTAATGTGTAAGTACCTACACTCAACGATGGAACAATAAAATCAAAAGAAATTATTGGATCTTGTGTAGAAAATAATGTAATTGTATTTTTTGTTGAGCTCTTAACAGAATATGTACTACTACCCCAACTCGAAAAATCTTTAGGATTACCACTCCATTTGTATTGAACTCCATCTAATTTAAAATTCCATTTTAAAGTATCCGAAGAAGATGTCTCACTAGAATCAGTAGAACACGAAATAATAAAAAATATAAATAAAAAACCTAAAATATATTTTTTCATAGTAAATGTGGGGTTTTAATTATTAATGTTTTCAAAAATATGTTAAATATATTTCGCGAAAATTAACAATTAGTTACCGCTACCATTTCGTGATTTAACGCAACAAACGCATCTTTTTCTTAATTTGATTAATTATTGAAATGGTTTCCTCTTTTCGCACTTGAGAGGTGTTTTTAATGAAAATACTGCCGTTTTTTAGCTTGACTACCAACCGATAGGTTGGATAACGATTTAAATTGATCCAGTAGGTGTAGCAGAACCAAGAAGTGACTAGCAACAAAAAGGAAATCGTAGCTAGCAATACAATAAAAGAATACCAATACAAACCGATAAAAATAGAACAACCCACTATAGAAAAATACACATAAGTCATTATAACCGCTCGCTTATTGAGGGTCAAATATATTTTATCAATGTCATCAAAAGGAATGTGTTGCTGACCTATTTTAGTCTTACAAATCAAAGTGATGCCATTAGCATGTACTTCAATTTTCTTAAACCTAATTCTAGTAGTGGTAGTGGTGGTATTTAAAAACATAGTTATGTTGATCAGAACTAAAAATCTAATTCCAATACAAAGTAAGTCTACCCTAAACTAATAAAAATAGTGAATTAGTAAACGTAGGCAATCGTTAAGTAAAAGTAGCTTTATCCTAATTTTATTCGAATCAATACCGTTGTTCCTTGATTAGGAACAGAAGATACCGTCAAAGCAAAGTTAGCATCAACTTGCAATAAAGAAAGTCGCTCTCTTACTAGCTGAATTCCTCTGGATTGGGATAATTCATTGTTTTTTGAAGTAGGCATGCCATTCCCATTGTCTTTGATTTCGCAAACTAAAAAGTCCGACTCTAATTGAAATGAAATCTGCAGCTGTGGATTCAGTGATTTAGAATTGAATGCATGTACAAATGTGTTTTCCACAAAAGGCTGAATTAACATGGGAGGAATAGCGATAGCTGATACATCAACCATCTCATCTATCTGAATTTGAACAGCTATTCGATCATTAAATCGTAAATTTTCTAAAGTGGTATACGATTGTAAATAATGGATTTCATCTTCTAAACTAATTCTAATTTTAGCCGAGTTATTCAAAGTTTGCCGTATCAATTTAGAAAATTCACCCATATACATCAGTGCTGCATCTGTATTATTATCCAAAATGAAATTTTGAATGGAATTCATCGCATTGAAAATAAAATGGGGATTCATTTGGCTTTGTAACGCTTCCATCTTTGTCTCTGCCAAACGTTTTTGAATTTTCCCTTTTGCCTTTTCTTGACGAGTTATTCGTAGTATACGTCTTTTAATTATAGTAATACTCAATACTAAAATCAATACCGAAATCCCCATAATAAACCACCAACTTTTCCAAAAAGGAGGATTTATTATAATTTTTAATAAATGAGTTAGGCTCAGGGTTCCAAGATTAAAATCTTTGACTTCTACTTGTACTGAGTATTTTCCTGCGGGCAAATACGTCAAATTAATAATCTTAGAAGTATTCCAATTACTCCATTTAGCATTAGGCATGCCTTCAAGTTTATACCGGTATACTAATTTATTAGGTAAAGCAATTTGTTGAGGCTCAAAACTAATAGAAACCGTGTTTTGATCATACGGCAAGTTAAGAACACTACTATTGTATTTGAACCAGGCAAAATTATTTTTAGCCAATGGAGTAAAATTAACCTCAACACCAGTCACCTTAAGTTGAGGAGTTGTAATTGGAGTAGCAAGGTATTTTTTTAGGTCTATGGTATAATATCCATCTGGTGTACCCAAGCTCAAAATAGTACCCTCAAGCTGGGAAGAAGTAATGATTTTATTGGTTAAGCCTTGCTCTTCATCAATTAATCGAACTTGACCGTTTGTATAAATAACAATTCCTTTTTCATTTCCAACTATCAAATGCTTCTTATACGACTGTATAAAAGAAACGGATTTGCCAAGCCATTGTGATGCAGGGATTTTTTTAATAATTTTAAACTTCGGTGCAACCTCTAAAACGAATACATCGCCTACTGAAGTTGCTACTACTAAATTATTCTTATCATCTAAAGTGGCACACACCAATTCTTTTTCATTCCAAACCTTATTTGTAGCATACGAAAAAAAGCTGTCGTTATGAAAACTATACAAACCTGAAAAAGCAGAAACGATATATTGTTTTCCTTCTCGATTAATAATTTGGACACCATCTCGAGGATCGTTCCAATCACTTCTATTAAATTCTTTGCAGATATAATCGCCTCGAAGTTGATTTACCACCCAAAAATAACCATAACGCTCTTGGTAAATCAGCTTGTCTTTATTGACGAAATAAAATTCTTGAACCGGAAACGGATAATAGGATTTTAAAACACCCTCTTTTGAAATTTTAAATAATCCCAAGGTAGTATTCACCCATATTTCAGATGCCACAACTTTCAAGTCTTTCAACTCAAAATCCTTAAAAGCAGCTTTTTTATAAAAGTGATACAAATCTGGATTCCATGGTCTTTTTCTGATTAATTTATAACTATGTATAAAATCAAAAAGGGTTTTCTTAGAAATAGCATTATCAATCTTATGTTGGTTCAAAAAGAGTAATTCGTCCTTACTCAGCACTAACTGTTTTGAATCTAATCGCACCATTTTCACTACTTCCAATTTTTCTTTTTTAAAAGTAGTAGCGGAATAATGATTGATTTGTTTTTTTAAATCAATGATATAAAGACCCTTATCCAGTGTTCCAACATATAATAAATCCTGTTTAATATCATACTCCAAATTCCAAACGGAAAAACTTGGGATTCCGAAAGCAGTAGTTTGATCGATCAGCCCATGAGTAGTGAGTTCATAAATCCCGCCACTAGAAAAATTAACCCCATTCCCAGCTCCATACACAATTCCGCTTTTATCTATAGCATAGTCCCACAAAATGGTATTAGAACGAAATCTTTTGGATAATCTATTTTTAGAATCATAAATAGATATCTGATTGAAAAATCCATTATCAATATCAATATGACTAAAATAAAAATTAGATTGGGCTGAAAACACTGAAAAGATATGAGGAATTTCGTGATTTTTGAACTGCATGGATTTTTTCGATACATTGACACTCCAAATTCCATCGTCAAAAGTAGCAAAACAAACTTGGGCATCTTGGACATAAAAACTCATTACCTGAAATAGTCCTTTTTCGCCCTTAATTTTGTCACTATACACTACTTTACGACTAGCCACATCCACAACCGAAAAACCGTATTGAGTTCCTACATATAAATACTTCCCATGGACAAACAAGGTTCTGATTTGATCATTAACCAATCCTTTTTTAGTATTAATAATTTGGAACTTTTTACCATCATAAAAGGACAGCCCACCACCATAACTTCCAAACCAAAGATTATGATTGCCATCTTCAACAATAGCCCAGCAGCTGTTATGCGCTAAACCATCGGTGGTATAATAGTTTTGAATAGATCCATTTTGAACAGCAGAAAGTCCATTAGCCGTACCAACCCAGAGTACACCCCTACTATCTTTTAAAATGGAATACACACTATTATTGGGTAGTCCCTCAAGTGTTGAATAATGGACAGATGGATACTGTTGAGAAAAAAGCAGTTCAACAAAAAAAAGAAAACTAAAAAGGAACTTATTTTTTGTGAATAATGGCATTGATAAAATTTTCTTTTTGTCTTATGGAAACAGGTAAGGTTTCTCCATTAGCTAATTCAACCAATAACTCATTGGACTTATTAAATCGATTTACATAGTTCAAATTAACTAAATACGACTTATGAATACGTTGAAAAACGGAAGAAGGCAATAATTCTTCAACATATTTCAATGTCTTGGATAAGGTGATTCGTTTACCTCCTAAACAAACAATAGTACAATAATTACTATCCGCTTCACAGTACAAAATAGAATTGATTTTGACCAATTCAAAACCATTTTCGGTGGGAAAAGCAATTTTTCGAAATTCAGCATTTCCACTGTCTAAATTTTCAACCAACAAAGCAAATTTATCAAACTGAGAAGCCTTATGAATTTTATTCTCATACTTCTTTACCGCTTCAAGTAAATCAATATAATTGATTGGCTTTAACAAATAATCCAAGGCACTTTGTTTAATAGCTTCAATGGCAAATTCAGAATGTGCAGTTGTAAAAATAACTTCAAAATTGATGTTTTTTATTTCTTTAAAAAGCTGAAACCCATTTTTATCTGGCATTTGAATGTCTAAAAAAACCAAGTCAGGTTGAAATTGCTCTATAGCATTGACCGCATCGTCAACACTTTCGCATTTTGCAACTACCAAAAATTTATCGGGAAAATACCGTGACAGCAATTTTTCTAGAAGTTCTCTAGCATTAAATTCATCATCAACTAAAAGTGTTTTTATCATACTACAAAAATAAATTATTTTAGAAAGGAAAATTTTTCAATGATTAAACGTATGTAATATATGATTTATCGTTGAATAATAAAAATAAATCCGTAGAGTAATGCTAAAATAACTAAGACAATTAAGCAAACATTAACTTTATTTTAAAAATCAATCTTGAAAATTATTTTATATTTGTGTGAAATTGAAAAATTAAAAATCAAACCGATAAAAAATAAAATTATGAAAAAAGTAGTTGCAATTGTAGCCTTGGCTTTCTTTACTGTAAGTATGACTGCACAAGAAGCAAAACAAGAGAAAAAAGAAATGACATGTTCTACCAAACATGCAAAAATGTCTGCTGACGAAGTAGCCAAATGCAAAGCCAAATGCAAAGCCGAAGGCAAAAAATGCGATGCTAAAATGGAAAAAGCATCTGGTAAAAAATGTTGTGCTAAAGCCTAAATTTTTACACTATATAATTCAAAAGCCTCTTTTAGAGGCTTTTGTTATTTAACACGCACACTCCATTCAAAATCCATTTCAGAGACTTGAACGCCTTGTTCATTCATCCCAATGGACTTCATCCAAAAGGTCTGACCTTCTCCAGTAGCAATAGTTTTTTGAATCGCTTCTTGAATTAAATGTCCGTCATTACAGGTAAACGTGATGCGACCAGTAGCTTTTTTAGTAAAATTACCTTTGTTATTAGCCACTAGCATCGATATCTTCTTTCCGCTTTTTTGAATATGGTACATGACTAAAGCTCCTGTACTCAATTCAGCCCCCATGGCTTGAACAGCAAAATACATCGACTGAAATGGATTCTGATTGATCCAACGGTGCTTTACCGAAACCACACATTGATTAGCATCTATAGTTTTTACTCTAACCCCACAAATAAATGCAGAGGGTAATTTGAATAGTAAAAATTGATTTAGTTTTGAAGCAGTGATTCTCATAAGAGCTAATTTTTAGTAAAAATAGCAAATTGAATTCAATAAGTTAGTTTCAAACAAAAATATAGTTAAAATAATGATAATCAATATTTTAAATTTATTACCTATATTTACAAATGTTAATATTATGTTAATATTTACTACTATGCAAAACAAGATACTGTCTTTTAGATATATATTTGCATAAGAAATTACTATATACTTTTACTATGCTAACAAATTCAGAAAAAAAATGGGCCGCTTTTACACATCTAAGTGCTTTAAGTCAGTATTGTTTGCCTTTAGGAAATTTTATTCTGCCAATTGTCATTTGGAGCTCAAAAAAAGATGATTCGAAATACATAGATGGAAATGGAAAACAAGTATTGAATTTTCAATTGAGCATACTATTGTACTCCTTAATTTTAGGCTCTATATCTATTCCTATTTTTATTTCTATTTTCCTAGATTATTATACTTTTAATGAACTTATTCACTATCATCATTTTATAGTAAAAGGTATTAATATTGGAGAAAATGGATCATTAATTAGCATAGGAATGATTGCAGTTCTAATACTAATTTGTATAAAAATTACCGAATTTTTCTTGATTATTCAAGCTTCGGTCAAAACGGCTAACGGAGAACAATACAAGTATCCTTTAACTATAAAATTCTTGAAATAACGAAATCCCCTAGCCCCGATTATAATGAAAATCCTTTTTATGGAGCGGAGCAAAATAAAACGATTGCAATGGAAAGCGGGATTAGCTTCAAATAAAAAATTAAAAAAATTATGAATATAGAAAACACAAAAGCCCAGATGCGTAAAGGTGTTCTCGAGTTTTGCATTCTCTCGGTTTTGAAAGAGAAATATGCGTACACTTCGGAGATTTTAGACACTTTAAAAAACGCTAAATTATTAGTCGTAGAGGGAACGATTTACCCGCTTTTGACTCGCTTGAAAAACGATGGCTTATTAGACTACCGTTGGGAAGAATCGACTTCTGGACCACCTAGAAAATATTATGGTTTGACCGATGAGGGACAAACTTTCTTAAACGAATTGAATGGCACTTGGACCGAATTGTCGAATGCTGTAAACTTAATCACCAATCAAAACGAATAGTCATGAATAAAACTGTAACCATAAATTTAGGCGGAATTGTATTCCATATTGACGAAGATGCGTACCAAAAATTATCGCGCTATTTTGACGCCATTAAACGCTCATTGACCAACTCCTCTGGACAAGACGAGATTATTAATGATATCGAAATGCGTATCTCGGAATTGCTTGGCGAAAAACTAGTATCAGATAAACATGTGATTGGTTTGAAAGAAATCGACGAAGTAATAGCAGTAATGGGGCAACCCGAAGACTATATTATTGAAGATGAATCTAATGAACCAGGTTATCAAGCATACAAAAAATCTAAAAAATTGTACCGCGATAAAGAAAAAGGGATGATAGGTGGAGTTGCCGCTGGATTAAGTCACTATTTTGGTATTGATGTAGTTTGGATTCGTATCGTTTCTTTATTATTGTTCTTTGGTTTCGGAACTGGTGCCTTAGCGTACATCATCTTATGGATTGCTATTCCAAAAGCGGTAACTACTTCAGAAAAACTAGAAATGACTGGCGAACCAGTAACAATTTCAAGTATTGAGAAAAAAGTTCGTGAAGAATTTGATTCTGTTTCAGAGAAAATCAAAAACGTAGATTACGATAAATACGGTAACCAAATTAAAACAGGTGCAGAGAAATTTGGTAATTCGTTAAGCGAAATAATCTTGAATATTTTTAAGGTGTTTGCAAAATTTTTAGGCGTAATTCTCATCATTACAGGACTTACTGTATTGTTCTTTTTATTTGTTGGAATTTTCACTTTAGGCACTGGTGTGTTTGTAGAATTTCCTTGGCAAGAATTTGTAAACGCTGGTAATTTTACTGATTATCCTATTTGGGCTTTCGGTCTACTCATGTTTTTTGCAGTAGGAATTCCATTCTTTTTCTTGACTCTGTTAGGCTTTAGACTATTATCGCCAAGCATGAAATCCATTGGAAGTATCGCTAAATACACCCTGCTAGCTTTATGGATTATTGCTATTGCAATTCTAATTTCAATTGGAATTCAACAAGCAACTGAAGTCGCTTACGAAGGTAAATCAGTACAAAAGGAAACGTTGAATCTCAAACCAACCGACACGCTTAACATTAAGTTTAGATTCAATGATTACTACACCAAAGACATTGACGACAATGACAATTTCAGATTAGTTCAAGATGCAGCAAATAACCAACTGATCTATTCGAACAACATTCGTTTTGAAATTGTAAAAACAGACGAAAAAGCGCCTTACATTCAAATCGAAAGAAAAGCGAGAGGGAGATCGTTTCAAGAAGCTAAAAAGCGAGCTGAAAAAATTCAATTTGGTTATAAATTAGAGGGGAATCAATTGATTTTAGACAATTATTTATTGACTAACTTAGCGGATAAATTCCGTGATCAAGAAATTGCCATCTACTTGTATCTACCAGAAGGGACATTATTTAAAACGGATGATTCTGTAACCCATTATGACGAATCGGATAATGAATTTTTTAATCTTCATTTCAGTTCAGATGATTACATTTACAAAGTAAATAGTACACAAGTAAAATGTTTGAATTGTCCTGAAAATGAAAACGAATACGACGATGTTGAAACTGGAATTACTGAAGATATTTCTGGAAATGACACGATTGTTACAACAACTGTTAAGGTAAATGGAGAAGTCGTTACTGTAAATCAATCTGGTAAAAAAGGATTAACCGTAAATAAAGAAGGTGTAATTGTAAAAAAATAAAGTCATGATTAAAATTATCACTTGGATTACCAAAATTATTGTCATAGTACTCACAGCGTTATTCTTTAGCGGCTGTCATTTGGATTACAAAAGCATCAAAGGAAGTGGTGTTATCACTACCGAAAATAGAGCTGTAACAGGAAGTTTTACAGGTATAGATGTAAGTAGCGCCATTGAATTAACCCTCGAACAAGCTGATAAAACAGAAATAGTTGTAGAGGCCGATGATAATCTTCAAAACACTATTGTGACCGAAGTAAAAGACGGGAAATTGATTATCGCAAATAAATCGTATACCAACATCCATAATGGTACTAGAAAGGTGTTGGTAAAAATGCCAATTGTTGATAATTTAGAAGCGTCTAGCGCCTCGACCATCACTAGTCGATCTCTGCTAAAAGGAAGCCAAATCTATATTAAAACTTCGAGCGCTGCCAATATCAATTTGAATAGTATTGAAATGGATAATGTGATTTGCAATTCAAGTAGTGCTGGCGGAATTAAACTAAAAGGATTGGCCCTAAAATTAGAAACTAAAGCCTCAAGTGGAAGTAGTATTAAATGTTTTCGTTTGCTAGCCAATGAAGTAATTGCTGACGCTTCCAGCGGAGCCAATATTCAAGTGCATCCCGTTCTTAGTTTGAAAGCGGAAGCTTCAAGTGGCGCATCCATTAATTACGATGCTGTTCCAAAGACAATCAATCAAAAATCAAGTTCAGGCGGAAGTATTCAGCAAGACTAAAATCGTTCTGTTTAAAAAATAAGAAAAATCATTCATCACAAGTGAATGATTTTTTTATATTTGTATAAAACCTACTTGCCATGAAACCAAAAATCTACCTTTCGATTATTACACTTATTTTTTCTACTTCAATACTATTGGCTCAAAAAGCGGAAAAAATAAAAGGTTCTAAAGTAGTTACAACTTCTCAAAAAGAGATTAAATCGTTCAATGCCCTCGAAATTGGAGACAATTTGGAAATCAATTTAGAAAAAGGAGACAAAAACGAAATCAAAATTGAAGCGGATGATAATTTACACGACATCATCAACTTAGAAGTACAAGATGAGATTTTAATGATCTCTACTTCCAAAGAAGCACAAGGTTTCAAAAAACTTTCAGTAAAAATTACGTACACCAATGATTTAAATTTGGTAACTACTAAAGATGAATCAGTCGTCAATGCAATTCAGGAGATAATTCTGGACAACATTACTTTTAAAACTTTTGATAAATCGAAACTGTTCTTGAATGTCAATTCAAAAAATTTCATTCTACAATCCAATGATAAATCTAAGATAGAACTCAATCTAAAAGGGGAAAATAGCTTTATTGAGCTAAGCAAAAATGCAACACTGAAAGCATTAATAAACAGTGTGGATTTAAAATGTGATTTGTACCAAAAAGCCAATGCGGTTATAGAAGGAGATGCAACTAATGCTAATTTAAGATTAGACAATTCAGCTGAATTAAACGCGCGAAATTTCAATATCAAAAATGGCAATTTAGCCATCGAGGGCAATGCTAATTGCAGCATATTAGCCGAAAACAGTATTGCAATTAGTGCTACAGACAGAGCCGAAATTGCGCTGTTTGGAACACCTAAAATAGAGATTAACAAATTAGAAGGAGAAGCCAAATTACTCAAAAAGCTCTCTTCCAAAAAATAAAAAAAGTCCCAATATTGGGACTTTTTTTATACGCTGTAAATGATATTAATGACCTTTGGCAGCCAAATAACGTTCTGCATCCAATGCAGCCATACAACCTGTTCCTGCAGCCGTAATTGCTTGACGGTACACATGATCAGCAGCATCTCCTGCTACAAAAACTCCTGCTACATTCGTTTTTGAAGTCCCTGGTGTATTCACAATATAACCTGTTTCGTCCAAAGTGATATAATCTTTAAAAATTGCCGTATTCGGTTGGTGACCAATCGCTACAAAGAAACCAGTTGCTGGAATTTCAAAAATTTCATCTGTCGATTTATTTTTAGCTTTCACACCTGTTACCACTTGTTCATCTCCCAATACTTCTACTGTATCGTGATTCATTAAAATCGTAATATTTTCTGTAGCACGAACACGCTCTTCCATAATTTTAGAAGCTCTAAATTTCTCACTACGCACTAGCATCGTTACTTTTTTACACAATTTTGATAAGTAATGCGCTTCTTCACAAGCTGAATCCCCTGCTCCAACAATCACTACCTCTTGATTTCTGTAGAAAAATCCATCACACACTGCACAAGCCGAAACACCTCCACCCATTTTTAAATAATGTTGTTCTGAAGGCAATCCTAAATATTTAGCCGAAGCACCTGTAGAAATAATTACGGTATCACAATGCAATTCGATACTATCATTAATCCAAACTTTATGAACTGGCCCTGAGAAATCTACTTTAGTAGCCCATCCATCACGAATATCAGCACCAAAACGTTGTGCTTGCGCCTGCAATTGTATCATCATCTCTGGCCCAGTCACCCCATCAACATACCCTGGAAAATTCTCCACTTCATTCGTAGTGGTCAATTGTCCACCTGGTTGCATTCCTTGATATAAAACAGGGTTCATGTTGGCTCTAGCCGCATAAATAGCCGCAGTATAACCTGCTGGTCCAGAACCTATGATAAGGCATTTAATTTTTTCGATTGTATCTGACATAGTAGTACTTATTTGTATTTTTTTGATATTACAAAGGTAGTTTTTAAATAAAAATAGCAAACGAAAAAACATCATTTTTAGTTATTTAAAAATAATCGTTACCTATTTTTACTTTTGACTTGCTAAAATAAAAATTAATTCTATCTTTGCACTCGCGTTACGGGGTGTAGCGTAGCCCGGTTATCGCGCCTGCTTTGGGAGCAGGAGGCCGCAGGTTCGAATCCTGCCACCCCGACAAAAATCCTTTTTGCTTTGCAAAAGGGATTTTTTATTTTAAATCCATTCCTTTTCCCTCTTTTCAAATATTGAAAAACGAATCGAAAACCCACTTTTAAAAGCTGTCAAATACCAACAAATCAAGCCATAACAAATGTTAACAAAATAGATTTTCAGAAACGAGAATTAATTGTATTTTTACCATTCAAAATTAAAAAAAATAAATGGGTAAAATCATTGCTATTGCCAATCAAAAAGGAGGAGTTGGAAAAACTACAACATCAGTAAATCTGGCGGCTTCCTTAGGAGTTTTAGAAAAAAAAGTACTACTTATTGACGCTGACCCCCAAGCGAATGCAACTTCGGGATTGGGAATCGATGTGGAAACCGTTGAAATTGGTACATACCAGATTTTAGAACATAGCCATTCCCCAAAGGAAGCGATCATCAGTTGTTCAGCTCCTAATGTCGATGTAATCCCTGCCCATATTGACTTAGTTGCCATCGAAATCGAATTGGTAGACAAAGAAAATAGAGAATATATGCTGAAACAAGCATTGCAAAGTGTAAAAGATAATTATGACTTTATCATTATCGATTGCGCTCCTTCGTTAGGATTATTGACTTTAAATGCCCTAACGGCTGCTGACTCGGTAATCATCCCGATCCAATGTGAATATTTTGCATTGGAAGGTTTAGGAAAATTATTGAATACCATTAAAAGTATTCAAAAAATACACAATCCAGAATTGGACATCGAAGGATTATTATTGACCATGTTTGATTCTCGTTTGCGTTTATCGAATCAAGTGGTGGAAGAAGTGCAGAAACATTTTAACGATATGGTATTTGAAACCATTATCCAACGAAATATCAAATTAAGCGAAGCGCCTAGTTTTGGCGAAAGCATTATAAATTATGACGCTACAAGTAAAGGGGCTACCAACTACTTGCATTTAGCTCAAGAAGTAATTCAAAAAAATAGCAACTAATTGTATGGCAAAAGCAATAAAAAAACAAGCCCTAGGAAGAGGACTATCAGCCTTGTTGAAAGATCCAGAAAACGACATTAAATCAGTACATGATAAAAATGCCGACAAGGTAGTGGGGAATATCATTGAGCTAGAAATTGATGCCATTGAGATTAACCCGTTTCAACCTCGTAGCAATTTCAACGAAGAATCGCTAAAAGAATTAGCAACTTCTATCAAGGAATTAGGAGTGATTCAACCCATTACTGTTCGTAAATTAGACTTCAATAAATACCAATTAATTTCGGGGGAACGTCGTTTACGTGCCTCTACTTTGGTGGGTTTAAAAACCGTTCCTGCTTACATCCGTATTGCAAACGACAATGAATCTTTGGTAATGGCCTTGGTAGAAAATATCCAACGGCATGACTTAGATCCAATTGAGATTGCACTATCCTACCAACGATTGATGGACGAAATCGAATTGACCCAAGAACAAATGAGTGAGCGAGTTGGTAAAAAACGTTCTACTATTGCCAACTACTTACGTCTATTGAAATTAGACCCAATTATCCAAACTGGAATTCGCGATGGTTTCATTAGTATGGGACACGGTCGTGCCATCATCAACATTGAAGACTTAGATGTTCAAACGGATATATACCAAAAAATTGTAAGTCAAAATCTATCTGTTCGTGATACTGAAGCCTTGGTTAAAAACTACC